>WBZL01000074.1_pt1 | contig 93578 bp, 67 predicted proteins | sample 5204291 | NCBI WGS metagenome assembly WBZL01 (sample SAMN12344345, study PRJNA552823) | activated sludge metagenome | biome: Activated sludge suspended growth; feature: Nitrification reactor; material: Wastewater; isolation source: activated sludge from nitrification reactor of wastewater...
CGTGTTCGTCCACCCCGACCACGTGCGGGGTCGTGCCCGTGGGAGCGCCGCCGCTGCGGGTCGAACTGGCAGAGGTGGGGCTACGGCCCCCGGTTGGTATGGGACCGTTGGTGTCGGAGGGGGGACTCGTACCCTGACCCCACCAAGTCCGGCGGAGGGGTTCTTCCTCGCAGCTTGACGCTGGCCATTGATAGCCCGGGCCAGAATTCGGCCCGAGGACGCCGCGGAAGACCGACCGCGATCACCTCGCCGAGCATGGCCTCCGAGTCTGAACCCGACCCTGAACAAGGCCGAAGTCGAGGGATTGGTCGGGATGATCACTCTGACCGGCCTTCGACTGGAGCCTCGACTGCACCCTGACCTCACCGCAGTCCCCGCTGATGGCCCCACTACGTGGTGGACCCCCGTGCTGGCCCCAAACCCCACCACCTCACGGGACGCTCCTCTGGATGCGGGAAGTCGGCGTCGATCCACGCCGCCACCTCATGCAGTTCGATTCCGAGCCGAGTCCATTCGTCGACCCTCTTGGCACATGCCTTCTCGGGAACCCCGTCCTCATGCGCCGCGGATCGAGGGCCCGTCGCTGTCCACTCGAGGCGATGCAACGCACCGCCACATCTCACACGCTCTTCTGCCATTGCCACCCTCCGAAACCAGCGCTGGGCGAAGCAGCCAGAAGCCCCCTCCTCAGCGTCACATGTCGACGGTACCGTCAACACATTCATCCAGAAGCTCCGAGAGTCCCGGCTCCATTACGACCTAGCAGTCCCTCGACTACGGCAAGGTGCCCCGAACCTGCAGCAGACCCGATCGCTCGGCGTGGCACTGCCTCCTCTTGAGCGGCCTCAATCGTCCACTTGCATAGGGGTGCCGGTCGATGCTCGACAGTTGAGAGGCACAGCGACCAGTTGGCGCCGCCAAGAAGCGCAGAGCTTGTGGGCCGGGGGGTTGCGGCGGCGGGTTGCACCTACTCGGAGACTCGCCAACACTCCACGGGTGGAGCCGGACCAAGGAACCGTCATCGGGAGCCTCCGGGTGCGGCTGACCTGCACCGGAGAGGAGCCGCTGTCTCGGCCGATCGCCGACGTAGTGCTAGCTGCAGCAAACAGTCCCGGATGGGAAGTCATCGTCTCACCTGCGGACTCAGCGGAGGTACTCGCGCAGCGGTCCTTTGCGCATCGGAGTGACGCGCAACAAGCGCGCGACAAGTTCGTTCGACTGGCAGGCGCCGACCTGGTCGACGTATCTGAGCCGAAGGGGCTCGAGCGTGCTCTCGCTGGCTTGTGACACCAGCGCGGATCCAAGCGGATCCGGGACCATCGACTGACCCAGATCACGCATTCTCACTCCCTGCGGCGACCGAAGTCGTCTCCATTTTCCGCGTGCAGGAGTCGCAGCGGATGGAGATGTCAGGGGTCCGGGACGCCTTCCTTCACCCGAGCAGCTCGACTGCCCTCCGGAGGAACGGCTTGGGCTCGTTGAGTGCGCCGGCGGCCAGGTCGAGCGCATCCGGTGCCTCCATGCGGTGGTGCCGGCACAGCCAGGCAGCGGCGACAGTGGGAGTGCGGTTCTCCGCGGCGACGCAGTGCACGTACACGTCGCGACCTCCTGCGGTGAGCGCTGCGATGCCGGCGGTGGTGTCGGCGAGCACCAAGACCAGGTTGGGGTTCTCGTCCTCAGTGGTGTCGAGCATGCCGATGACGTGGTGCTCGACACCGTCGGGGACGTCGTCGGCGCCCATGCGGCACAGTGACACGACAGCGTCGGCGCCACGGTCGAGCGCGAGCAACAGGCCGGCGGCGTTGCCGAAGCGGACTCCTCCGAGCTCGACCACGAGCGGCGCAGCGGGGAACGCGTCGCGGTAGTGGTCGAGCATGCTCGGTCGCCCGGGCCAGCCGTTCCCATCGGGCTGTCCGCCGCGATGGGCGAGCCGGGCCAGATGGTCCAGATCCGCTGCGGTCAACCTCGGTTCGGTGTAGTTCCTCCTGCCGTGGAGCGCCCTCCGCCACCTGAACGGGACCGCGGTGGCGCCCCATCGGGCGCCGAGCATGGCACCGGCGATCGCTGCGACGGTGTCGGTGTCCCCGCCGGCGCGCACGGCGTGTTCGAGCGCGTGCTGGAGATGACGGCCGGGTTCGCGATTGTCGGGCACCGGCGTGGAGCAGATCGCGGCGAGCGCTGCTTGGAACGCGTGGATGACCCAGCCGTTGCGCGGGAAGTCGGTGGGCTGGCCGCTGGCCGCCTCGTCGATGAGCGCCGACCAACGCTCCCGGCGATCAGCCTCGAGCTGGTCGAGGGCGAACAGGAGCGGTTCGGTCCAGTCCCAAGGCTGGTCCGATGCGGGGGCGTGGTGGATGGTGTGGTCGATCGCTACGGACCAGAGCACGCAGGCGTCGAGGCAGTCAGGGTCGGCGTGGGTCAGTGCCGACAGCTCGCGGGCGAGCGCCGCGACAGCGACAGGTTCCCCGGGGTGAGCGAGGGCGACCGGGCCGGTGCGCATCAGCGATCCATTGCCGGCCGACGAGCCGGGGTGCGCCTCGAACCTGCGTGCGGCGATCTCAACGAGCGACCCTGGTCGGCTCAGCACGGCCCGTGTCTGGTTGCCGACGTCCGCTGGACCGCTGGCGTACCAACGGCGGAAGGCTGCCTCGACCTCGCCGGCGTCGGTGCTGCCGTCGGCGAGCACGCCGAGGATGGCGAGGGCCATCTGGGTGTCGTCGGTCCACTCTCCCGGCTTCCAGCCGAACGCTCCCCCGCCGATCATGTCGACGGGGGCCTCGGCGGGCAGGGATGGCCCGAACTCGTAGTGGGCGCCGAGGGCGTCGCCGGCAGCGGAGCAGAGCACGGCGCCGACGGCCCGGTCGGCGACCACAGGGGCGGGAACGGATGCGGGCTGCTCAATCATCGATCGTGCTCACTCCATAGGGCTCGGGCTCTGCGAACCAGACGATCCCATAGTGCTCCTCGATCCCTTCGACCGAGCCGTAGTCCTCGGGAGCGGACTCGAGCCAAACGATGGTGTCGTCGACGGGGCAGCCACCCTGCAGACTGAGCACCGCCTCGTCGGAGCCCTGCACGCGACCCACCAGGAAGATGACGCCGTCCGCGTCGTACGGGTCGAGCTGGCGCAGCTCGCCCTGTAACACCAGCCTGCACGGCCCCGCTATCAGCCACAGCTCGCCCGGGCTGACCAGGCTGACGATCACCTCTCCCGACGGGAGTTCCTCCAGAATGGACAGCAGCGGCGCCAGCTCGACACTCAGCTGCACGTCGATGGCCACGCTCAGCTCACTCTGGACGTCTCCCCGGACCCTGACCTCGGCCTCACGATCGACGCCGCGGCGGTCGGTGCCGGTGAGCACCAACGCATCTCGCTCGAGGCTGAAGGTTCCGACGGGTGGGCCGCTCACCGGCACGCCGATCGGGGTGAGCACCGCTGCTCTCAGGGCGCGTCGAAACGCCGCCACGTCGGTGGTGACCGTGGCGAGCACCGCGTCCGGCACCGGCGGGCGAAGGGTCGGGATCGGGTCTCGGTATGGCAGGTCGAACCGGGCGTCGTAGCCATCCCCCGAAACCTCTGCGGTGACCGTGCCGTTCTCATCCCGGCGATCGTCGATGGTGACCCTGCAGAACGGCCCGTCCTCGACCGCTGTCGATGCGGCGAACCACACCGCGCGCGCTGTCATCCACACCGGTTCCCCCAGCCCGGGGATCGTGCCGCCGCATCGAACGTCCACCGTCATGGTGCCGTCGGTGAGGGTCCAGATGCGACTGGCCCGGTGCCGCGACAGCTGCGCGCCGGGGCACGCACCGTCCTCGTGGGGCGACACCACCGCGAGCAACCGGGCCACCAGGTCCCACTCCTGGGTGTTGACCACCATCACGTCGTCGTCCGTGTGCATCAGTTCCACCTGCACTCCTCCTTCCGGAACACACGAGCGGAGCGGAGCGGAGATGTGACACGGCACTCGGACCACGAATATCCGTTGCCCCACTGTCGGACCCCACCGATAACGTCGGTGGTGCTTCATCCAGAAGGCCCGAGAGTCCCGGCTCCGTGACGGCCTGGCAACCCCCGCCCGTCGGGACGGTGCCCCAGCCGGGTCCGATGAGGAGTACCCATGTCACCCACACCCAAGTTCCTGACCACGCGCTCCGACCAGGTGCACCCGACCCAGGTTCGCCTCGCGTTCCTGACCGATAACGACCAGGCTCGACCGGCGCTGCTGCGCTCGCTCGACGGTGACCGGGTCGGGCTGTGCGGGCTCGACGGCACCGAGCGCACCGTCCGGGTGCACCAGGCCGAACGGCTCGCCGTAGTGCTCGACCGCGACGACCTGTGCCGACTGCGCGACGAACCACTCGTGATGGTCAACGAGCGCTACGGCGTGCTGGCAGTGGCGACCGGACCCGCCACTCCCCCGTCGAAGCTCGCGATGCTCATCGTGTGCGAGCTGGACGACGAGGGCGGTGTCGTCCAGCTGCTCAGCAGCAGCGACGACCAGCCGTGCTGGCAGACCTTCGCGCTCCGGTCCGAGCCGGGCACGTGACGGTCGGCGAGACCTCGCGTCAGTGCCATCCTGTGCCCATGTCGACGAACGTGGCCGAGACGGGGATGCCGACGGACCTGTTCCTGGTCCGTCACGGTGAGAGCGAGGGCAACGTCGCGCTCAACGCAGCGAAGGCCGGTGACCGCACATACCTCACGGAGGACTACCTGGCACGCACCACGCTCGACTACCGGCTGTCGCCTGAGGGGGCGCGCCAGGCAGCACGCGCAGGTGCGTGGATCCGGTCGTGGATGACCGACCACGGCGTCGACGGGTTCGACCGGCTCTACTGCTCTCCGTACGCGCGGGCACGTGAGACCGCGGCGCTGCTGGGTGTGCCCGGTGCGGCATGGCAGCTGGAGCCGCTGCTGCGCGAGCGCGACTTCGGGCTGTGGGAGGGACTGCCTCGGGCCGAAGTGGAGGCGGTGTTCCCCCGCGCTGCCGAGCAGAAGCAGAAGAACCGGTTCCTGTGGCGGCCCGACGGCGGGGAGAGCACGCCCGACATCGACCTGCGGGTGCGTGAGGTGCTGGCGACGCTGGCCCGGGAGCTGCCCCGCCAACGGGTCGTCTGTGTCACCCACGAGGACGTCATGTGGACGTTCCGGTTCCGTCTGGAGAAGATGACGATCGACGAGTGGCTCGCCCATCAGGACGACGACCACCACGAGATCGTGAACTGCGGGATCCTCCACTACACCCGAACCCTCGACGACACCCCCGACGCCGAGGTGGGCCCCAAGTTCGCCCGGGTGCGGCTGATCGACCCCGAACGGCCGTCCGCTGCGGAGTGGAGGGAGATCACGCGGCCACGGTTCAGCGACCAGGAGTTGCTCGACGGCTTGGCCGGCATCCCCCCTCTGTGGGCGGACCGGCGACCCTAGGAGGGGTCGATCGTCACCCGCGATCCGCCTCCATCTGAACGGCTTCGACCCGACGTCGCACCGGGTCGCCAGGCTCGATGCCGCTGACGTCGGCGGCGGCGACCATGTGGACGGCGTCGTCGAGCCGGGCCACGACCGACGGGTCCGGGGCGTCCACACTGTCAGCGAGCGCCCTGAGGCAGTCGACAAGCTCCAGGCGGGACCGGAGCGTCTCGTAGGCGCCCGGTCCGAACACGACGGTGGTGTCCCGGTCGAGCGCTTCGGCCGCAATCGCGGCCTCGTCCACACGACCGAGATGGCGCAGTGACTCGCAGCGCATACGCCGGCTCGTCAGCGTCGGGCCGGCGTTCGCCCCGAGAACCCGCGTGCGGGCGGCGATGACGCGGTCCAGCAGTGCGAGGGCGTCGGTGTCGCGGCCGAGCCGTTGGGCGTGCTCCGCCAGCATCCCGAGCGCGAGGAGGGTGTCGGGGTGCTCCGGGCCGAGGTCGGCCTCGAGCGCCATCGCGTTCTGTTCGAGCTCCCAGAGCGCGTCGGCCGGGTCGGCATCAGCATCCCTGCTGCGCACGGCGGCGAGGTTGTGGCGGGTCGCGATGACGTCGGGGTGTGTCGGGCCGAGGACCCGAAGCCGGTCGTCGAGCAGCTGCTGCATCTCGATCGTCGCTTCGGTGGATCGCCCCGCTTCGTCGAGAAGCTGGGCGCGGTGCCCGCGGGAATCGAGCGTGGAGGCGTGGTCGGCGCCGAGGAGCCGTTCACGGTCGACGATCAGGGCGTCGGCGAGTGTCAGCGCCTCCTCGGGTCGGCCGCTGCGGCCGATGGCGCGCAGCAGGTTGCCGCGAGCGACGAGGGTCTGGGGGTGCTCGGGGCCGAGCACCTTGGTGCGCCCTCGGACGACGTCGGTGAGGACTGACTCTGCCTGGGCGTAGCGGCGGGCCTCGGTGAGCGCGCGGCCGAGCATGCCCAGCACGTTGAGCGTCTCCGGGTCGTCGGCGCCGTCGCGGACGAGCCGGACGCGCACGGCCGTCTCGAGCTGGTCGACCGCTGGCACCGCGTCGCCGTTCGCCATGAGCGCTGCGGCGAGGTCGGCGCGCAGGTCGAGCACGTCGCTGTCGGCTGCGCCAGCGGCCAGAGCGGTGTCGAGCTCGCGGCGCAGTGCGGTCGGGTCGGTTGTGTCGCTCACGGGGTGCTGTGGGTGTCGGTGGCGCCGTGGTCGGCGAGGATGCTCCGTGCCGCCGCGTACTTGTCGGCGAGGCGGGCGCGCACGTCGGGCTGGAGCTGGGCGGCTCGTTCCGGGTCGGCGTTGTCGAGGTTGTCGGCCAGCTTGACCCATCGGCCGACCGGGTCGGCCGCGGCGCGTCGGACCATGTCGGAGTAGTCCTCGCCGTCGCGCTTGGTGACCGAGTCGACCGCGTCGACGACCTCGGCGGGGAAGCCCTCGGCGCGGAGGTCGTCGAGGGTCCAGTCGGTGTCCTCGATCAGGTCGTGGAGCGCAGCTGCGGTCTGGCAGGTGGCGGCGATGTCGGCGGGGGCGAGGAGGGCCACGCGGTCGATGACCCTCTGTACGTGGTGGATGTAGGGGGCGCCGAGCTTGTCGGTCTGGGAGGCGTGTGCGTGCTCGGCGATCGCGAGGGCTCGCGTGAGTGTGGTGTCGGTGGGCCCGGGGATTGTGGCCATGGATGCTCCTTCCGGGGGCAGGGGTCTGGTTCGTATCGGCGGGTGTTCGTCGGAGCTCATCGGCCGTCACCCCGTTCGAGGTCGGCCTCGGAGCCGTAGGGGTCGAGCTCGTCGGCGAGGATCGGGCCGACCATCACCCGCCCTCCCCGGGAGGTCCCCCGGTCCATCGCCTGGCCGGCGCGTCGGTCGTCGCCGACGCGTCGCCACAGGTCCGCGCACATCTGCCATCGCTGCATCGCTTCGAAGCGGTCGCCGTAGCGCTCGGCGCTAGCAGCGGCTCGACCGGCGCGCACCGCTCGGCGGACCAGGTCGGCGGGTGCACCCGGCAGCTGGTGGAGCTCGTCAGCGGCGACGAGCTGGAGGTCGAGGTCGTGGGTGTCGGTGTCGGGTGGGATTAGGAGCTCGGCGGTCTCCATCAGCCCGTCGAGGTGCAGTGGGGCGAGTGCGACCGTGACGAGTCCGTCGGTGCGCAACGCTCGAACCCATCGGGGCTGGTCGGATCGAGGGGCGGTGACCTCGAGCAGCGACGGTGAGTGACGAACGAACCGGAGCGTCGGGCGCGAGACCCGGTCACGGGCAGCGTCCGCGAACGTCGGCGCGCCCATCTCGTCGTCCCACAGGTCGTGGGCGAACGGGTCCGGCGCAGGCGCCATCGAGGCGACCATCCGGACCTCGTCGTCGCGCTGCGACAGCGACTCGATGCGCCTGGCCAGCTCGACCAGGAACGATCTGACGCGGCCGGTCGTTGCTGCGGTGAAGAGCGGGTTGAGCGCCGAGATGATCCGGAACGCCAGCTTCCGGTCAAGCGCGACGAGTGTGTCGTCGTCCACCTGGCGGGCGGTGGCCAGGGTCCGTTCGACCAGGCGGGGCACCACCGGCAGGAAGAGGCTGCCGCCAGCGGTGGGCTCCAGCGCTCCGATGAACTCGGCGGCCGCGACCGTGCGGGCCAGCGGATCGACCGCCGGATCGGCGGCGAGATCGGCGAGCACCACCAGGCGACCGGCGCGCTGCGCGTCCTGGTCGAGCTGCACGGCCCGACCGCCGGTGCGCCCTCGGCCACGGACGTCGTCGGCCGGGTCGTCACGTGCCTCCTGTGGCGGAGCCCGGTGGCCTCGGTCGGTGATGCGAAGGGCTTCGTCGCCACCGAACAGCGCGACGAGCAGTGGTGACCCGGTCGGGTCGATCAGCTCGGACTCGACACCGACGAGACGACCCGGGTCCAAATGGTCGACCTGCACCACGTCGCCGCCGGGCAGCTCGACGGTGGATGCGCCAGCCGGTCCGTGGGGCCTGAGGTCGATGACCACCCGGTCACCGTCGAACTCGGCACGGCGTGCCGCGTCGTCCGAGGCGAACCAGAACAGTCCGTTCGGCGGCGCCTCAGCCATGATCGTCACCGCTCCCGACTTCGGATCGCAGCTCCAGCGCGTGCAGTGCGAACGCCCGTTGCATCCGGTCGAGCACGACCTGGATGCGCCGGGCCCGTGTGCGTCGGATCCGAGCACGGTCTGCTGCGTCGACGCCGTCGTCGAACAGCTCGCGTTCGCCGGCGTACCAGAGCCCGGGCCAGCAGCGGGCCTGCTCGTCGGTCGAGCCCGACTGGGGCCAGGGCGCGTCGTCGGGGCGGGCGGTCGGCTCCATCAACAGCGTCAGGTAGCTGAGCGCCGCCGAGGCTGCCCATGGCCGGTCGTCGTCGAGCTACTCGAGATGGAGCCGAACGTCGTCGCCGGAGGTGTCGGCGATCGAGCCGGCTGCCGTCCACATGTCGTCGGTGCTGGAAGGCTCTTTCACCCGCTCGATGGCGTCGGGGTCGTCGAGCAGCTCGGCGGGACCGTCACGGCCTTCGGCCATCTGCCGAAGGACCGAGCGGATCACCTTGGTCCCGTAGGCGGCAGGGCGCTCGACGTGCAGTGGACGGTCGGAGCGCATGCGCTGCCAGACCGCGACCTGTGCGTCGGCGATCACGTTCTGGGTCATGGCGTCGTACCCGCCGAGCCCGCGCCGTCTGGCCAGCCGGCTCGCTTGACGTCGTGCGTCGTCGGTGCCGAGCCAGGCCAGCACGTCGTCACCCGTGAAGACCGAGCCAGTGGTGGTGGCGTCAGTGGTGCTGGAGTCCTTGATGGTCTTCCCTTTCCCTCGCACCTATTGTCGCAGAGGGGTGTGACAGCGCGACCCGTCGACATGGCTCACGCCGCCAGTGCGAAGCCGCTGGCGTGCACCAGGGTGTCGTCCCAGAGCAGTGCCTGGCCGACCATGCGGCGGGTGCGGACATGTCGCTCGGTGCCGAGCCCGACGCCGTCGGCCTCGATCGCGTCGCCGGTGGCGAGACGGCGCAGGAAGCGCAGCGCCTTGGTCGCGGACGGCCGGCCGTTGACCTGCCAGGGGGCGTCGAGCACGTGGGCTCGGGCCATGGCGGTCCACTGGCCGGCGAGTAGCTCGGGGGTGGCGAACACCTCGGCGGCGACGATCCTGGTGCCGTGGGCGACGACGACACCGCACTGGCCGGGCAGCGGACCGCGCCCCACCAGGTCCGCTGCGGCGGCCGCTAGGCGGGCGTGATCGTCACGCCCCGGGCGCGGCGGTGCGTCCAGCACGTCATCAGCAGCGGCGAAGTTCGAGGTCGCCGAGTCGACGTCGAGGCGGTTCAGCTCGTCGCCGACGGTGTCCCAGACCACTCCCTGGTCGGAGCGCTTGTGGCCGGTGCGGCGAAGGTTCTCCGCGACGCTCGCGGACTTGGCTCGGCGCACCCGGCGGCTGACGTGCCCGGAGCTGCCCGAGAACGTGCGGGCGCCGCCCCAACGGCCGGCCTCGACGCACGACACGGGGATGTCGAGGCGCTGACGGGGCGGCACCAGGACGCTCACGTTCAGGGTCCGCTGCTGGAGCCCGCCGGCGACGGTCTCACCCTCGACGAGCAGGAACGGGTCGTCGATGACGCTGGTCACGGTCAGGGTGGGGACCGACTCGTCGTCGGCTTCGGCGATCTCCAGCGCGCCGGGGGTGCCGGTGACGACCGGTCGTGCCAGCGGCTGGAACAGATAGACGGGGAACAGCGACACGCCGGCGCGGCTGAGGGGCGCTCCGACGGCGGCGTGCTCGAGCACGGGAATAGATGCGGGGGCGGGCGGTGCGATCATGGGGACTCTCCTCGACGGTTGCTGGGGGGGCAGGACCACGCCCCTTCACCGGTTCGAGCGAAACCGGCCGCAGATGTGACACCCCGTCGCATATCGGGGCCACGAGCAGCTCGGTGTCACATCTCTCGCGCACCCGTCTCGTCCCTGCTGCTGGGCGGATCCACCGCCCCACCGACCCCGACGAGAGGAACCCCACCGTGTCCGAGCACACCACCCCCAACTCCCCGAACCTCGACCAGCCCACCCCCGATGTGCACCTGTACGTCCTGTTGGACCGATCGGGCTCGATGGCCTCGATGGCCGACGACGTCATCGGCGGCTTCAACACCCTGCTCTCCGAGCAGCAGGCCGACGGCAACGACGCACGCATGACCCTGGTGCAGTTCGACGGCACCGACCCGCAGGAGGTCATCGCCGACGCCGTCCCGATCGCCGAGGTGACCGACTTGGACTCGGCGACGTTCGTGCCCCGGGGCAACACCCCCCTGCTGGATGCCACCGGCGTCCTGCTCGGCCGTGCGGCCGCCCGGGTCGCGCAGCGCAACGCCGACGGCCTGCCGGCGGAGGAGATCGTCGTCGTGTCGATCACCGACGGCCACGAGAACGCGAGCCGGGAGTACACCCTGGCGGCGGTCAGCCAGTTGATCGCCGCGCACACTGCGGCGGGCTGGACGTTCGTGTTCCTGGGCGCCGCACTCGACGTCTACGGCGAGGCCGGCGGGCTGGGCTACGACTCCCGGGCGGTGCAGTCGTTCGTCGCCGACGGCGTCGGTTCGACCGCGGCGTTCGCGTCGTTGTCCCGGTCGACGTCGGCCAAGCGAGCCAGGGTCCGCCAGGGCACCGACGAGGACAAGGGCGACTTCTGGATCGACAAGGCCGCCGAGGAGGACCGGCAGCGGCGCCTCGGCGCCTGACCCGGTCGGCCATCCACAGAGCGCTCCGGCGCAGCCGGGCCCGACGGGAGGTCGCCCCATCGCCGTCGGGCCCGGCCGAACCCGGTCGCCCACTGTCACACCTCGTCGGCATACTGCTCGACCCCCTGCATCACGACCCCGACCGGAAGGAACCGCCATCCGCCCCGACCACGCCGCCACCGCTCCCACAGCCGAGATCGACCCCTCCGAGCTGGTCGCCCTACTCGAAGCGCACCTGGCCGACCTGAACATCCAACTGGCGCTCAACACGATGGCGCTGTGCGCCTTCGGGCTCGCCTCCCCCGCACCGCCCGTTCTCGCAGAGGAGGACTGCCAGTGCTGAGCTCTGCAGAGCTCCTGGTCACAGCGCCGACCGAGCAGGACCTGCAGGTCGAGCTGGTCCGCATGTGCATCGACGAAGGCGGCTACGACCCGGCGCTGATCGAACCGTATGACGGTCCAAGCCCCGACTTCACCTTCGTCTGCATCAACGACGCCCTACCCATCGACGTGTGCTGGCGGGCACGGGAGCTGGTCGGCATCGGGGACCCGAAGTGCCTGCGGTGCACCATGCGGGACCGGCGGGATCGCGGTGCAGTCCGACCCTGCAGGGCAACGGCTCGGCTCGAGCTGGACTGCGGTGCGCCCCGGCCGGACACCGGCGAGACTGAACCGCCGGGAGATCTCGCGGAGACCGGGCAGCCCGACGTAGCCAGCGACATCCCTTGGGGGCCACATCGAGTTGGCAAAGGAACTCGGATGGGCGCTAGGTCACATAGGCACCACAGCGCCGCCAGCACGTCATGACACCGTGTCGCCCCTGGAGCGTCATCGTGACTATGGCCGATCGGGCTGGACCCCGCACCATCAACGAACTCCTACGCCCCGGGCGTTTCGCTGGTCGGCACGAACAATTGTTCCTACCCTTGCCGTTGGTCAGGGAAGGGACGCAGTGACAGAGATCTTCACTTCAGTGGTTGGCAGCGGCGTTGCTCCCGGAATCCAGCTTCTGCCGACTGGTGACGCTGCGCCGGTGTCCGTCGACGTCGTTGTCTCCTCGCACTATTACCTCGCCGCCGCACACCGCTCCCCTGTCCGCGGGCTGGTGATCACCAACAACACACTCGAACCTGAAGAGGGCGCCGATGAGCTCGTCGTCACGTGCGAGGTCGAGTCAGCGCTCGCACAGCCGCTGCTAGAGCCGAGAGCCATAGCGATCCCACTGCCACCTACAGGGCTGACACTCCCGTTCCAGCGGTTCAGACTGGAACCCAACCGCCGAACGCTTGCTCTGCTGGAAGAGCGGCTCCCAGCGGAGCTCGTGGTCACGGTCCGTCGGCTCGATGAGGTCGTTGGGTACACAAGGGAGCCGATCGAGTTCCTGGCGCACAACCAGTGGATGTTCGCCCCGGGGTACTTCGACTCCTTGGCCGCCTTCGTCCAGCCCAACAGCCCCATCATCGACAGGGTCATCGTTCGCTCGAGGCAGCTCTTGTCGGAGCGAACCGGGAGCGGTTCGACCGAGGGATACCAGTGCCTCCCGGGTGACCCTCAACGAGTTCACCAGATGGCGGAAGCGGTCTTCGACGCGCTGGTCGAGTGCAGGTTGGAGTACTCCGATCCTCCTGCGGGATTCGAGGGCCACGGCCAGAAGGTCCGGACTCCCGATGTCGTGCTCGCAGAATCGGCGGCCACCTGCCTCGACTCCGCAGTGTTGTACGTGTCGTGCCTGCTGCGCATCGGGCTACGAGCGCAGATCGTGGTGATCAGTGGTCACGCCCTGGCGAGCTACTGGGTGACAGAGCGGCCCCACCACGAGATGGCGGCCGCGCTGCGGGAGACCGTCATGAAGGATCGAAACGCCTTCGACCAGCTGCTCACCGATGGCATCCTCCGACTCGTGGAGACCACCGACTTCACCGCCGCTCACGACCGCTCGTTCACTACCGCATGCCGATCCGGTGAGCAGCGTTGCATGCCGCCGGCGAAGTTGCTGGCTCTGGTGGACGTCCAGGGCTGCATCGCCGGAGGGGTGGTCCCTCTGCCACCGCGAGAGCTGGTTCACAGCGGGAGTGACCTGTCCCCGGTCGAAGTCGAGCGCTGGACCGCGCCAGAGGACGACCCTGCCGAGGCGGTCCCAACAGCGACGGACGGCTCCGGCCGGGGTGAGCGACTTGAGCGAGCAGTTCGGCCGCCACGCGTGGAAGCGTGGCTACGCAGCCTGCTTGACCTGTCCTACGCCAACCCGCTGATCCGGATGAAGACCAGCACCAGGGCGCCTTCTGCCGTGGAGCTGAAGCTGCCCCGCGGGGTAGCCGCCGCGGCTGAGGACCGCCTGATGGAATCTGGTTCACTCGTGATTCAACCCGGCTCAGCTGCCCCGAGCAGCCTCTTGCAGGACCCGGACGACTCCGACGCGTATCTGACGGAGCTGCGGAGAAGCGGAGTCCTCTTCTACCCCAGTCCCGCTCAGTTCCAGACCGCAGAACAGGACCTGGTCCGCCAGTGGCGGGCCGACCACCCTGAGGAACCAACGGGGCGCATTGCAGTGGACGCGGCGGCCGCTATCGATGACGCATACCGGCGGCTACTCGACAAGGTGATGCGGGGCTTGAAGCGCCGAGCGAACGACCTCGAACGGCAAACCGGCTCGAACAACCTCTTCCTGTCGGTCGGGCAGCTGCAATGGACCGGCGACGACAAGAAGACAGGCGCCGCACCGCTGTTCCTCATCCCGGTGCGTATCAGCGGCCGCGCCAAGCAGGGCTACGCGATCACACCGGATGAATCAGCCGAGGTGATGCCCAACTACGCGCTGATGGAGAAGCTCCGCCAGACCTACCAGCTGTCCATCGACGCGCTCGAGCGGCCCATCACCGACGACGCCGGTATCGACGTCGGCAAGCTCCTATCCGGGGTACGTTCAGCCCTCTCTGGTGAGCGGATCCGCGATGCGGTCGTCGTGGAGAGCATGACCCTCGCGGTGCTCGACTTTTCGTCGTTCCGGCTGTGGCGTGACCTCAACGACCACTGGGAGACATTCCTCGCGAGTCCCGTGCTGCACCACCTTGTCCACACCCCATCCGCGGACTTCGTCGACCAGACCACGACGACACCCGAGAGCGAGTCGCCCGAGCCGCTGTGCCCGATCGAGGCCGACGAGTCGCAGATGGAAGCGGTCAGGGCCGCTGTCGCCGGCAAGACGTTCGTCCTAGAGGGCCCGCCTGGGACCGGCAAGAGCCAGACGATCACGAACCTTCTCGCCGCGTCGATCGCGGATGGCAAGAAGGTGCTGTTCGTCGCGGAGAAGTCAGCAGCGCTCGAGGTCGTGCGCAAGCGACTCGACTCGGTCGGGCTGGGACCGCTGTGCCTCGAACTGTTCGACAAGGAAGCCAAGCCGGACCACATCAAGGCCCAGATCCAGGCGGCGCTCGATCTTCAACCCCCTGACCGGCAGACCGAGTGGAACGAAATCGTAGAACGTCTTCAGGCCGACGAGCGGCGTCTCGACGGGTACCGCGATGCCATCCACCAGGTCGGCCCGAATGGTCGCTCGTTGTGGGCCTCCTACCAGGAGGTCGCCCGACTCGGATCTGGTCCTGACGCCCCCCTGCCCGACGGGTTCATCGAACAGCTGTCTTCCTACGAGGATGCCGTGCGCTCGGCGCTGCTGGACCTTCCGCGTGTCGTTGGGTCACCGACCGTGGACCGAGCCAACGCGTGGTCCTTGTGTGCCCAGCAGGACTTCGCGGCGATCAACGGCCCGGCGGTGTCGTGGGCGGTGCAGATGCTGGCCTGGGCTCGGTCCGTGCTCCAGGCGCAGCCGCATGGGCTGGTCGCCATGCTCGACTCTGTGGTCGACCCGGCCGAGTTCAACGATGCCGCCGATGTGCTTGAGCAGGCAGCCAACGGTTCGGGACTTCGGGCGGATGAGATCGAGGTGATCGGCAGCCCCGAGTGGGTCACCGCCCGCGACTCTGCGCTCGGTCTGGCGGCGTCGTTCCACGAGAAGGTGCGTCCCACACTCGAGGTGTTCCGACCCAGCGTGCTCACCGACGACCTCAGCGCAGTGGTCGCATTGGGCCAAGCTGCGCTCACCGCCGGCGCACTCAGCCGCTCGAAAGCCACCCGGAACTTCCACGCAGGTGTCCTGCCCTACCTACTCGACCCCGGCAACGAGGTTCCGGTCGCCTCCTTGATGGCGCTCCTGCACCAGGTGCCTGATCTGAGGGCCCAGTGGTCAGCAGCGCACCATGCGGTGGTGTCCCTGGCCGGGTTGCGGCTTCGAGCAGACTGGTCGCTGCTCGCCCCCGTGTCTATGAGGGACGTCCGCGCCCAGCTCGACGTACTGCCCCAGACCGCAGCAGCCGCCCGCGCGCCGATTCCCCAACTCGTCCTCGGTCAGGCTGGTGGACTCGCCGCTGCACCTCAACTCGTCGAGGCGTTGCGCGGTGCAGCCCGCGGTTGGGCAACGATGCTCAACGAGCTCAACGTCGACAGCGCCTCCGCGCACCGCTGGTCGGCCGGACGCAGTCTGTGGCAGGCATGGGGTGCGGCCGAGCCGGCGTGGAGCAGCGACGGCGAGCGCCTCCTTCACCTCCAGCGCTGGTGCGACACACTCAGCGCGCTCCAACCGCTGCGCGACGCCGGTCTGGACCAGTTCGCCGACACGATCCTGACTGGCGACGTGCCACTCGACGACGCTGCGACATGGTTCCAGCGCGGCGTCGCACGCGCGGTGCTGGACGAGCGCACGCTCACCGCCGGGCTCGACCGGTTCGACGGCCACGCCCACGACCGGGTCGTGGATGACTTCGCCGAACGGTTTCGTCGACGCCGGGAGCTGATGATCGACCAGATCCCCAGCGAGCTGGTCGCCCGTCGCCCGGTGCCATCCGGCAAGCGCATCGGGAAGTGGGGGGAGCTCGAACGCCATCTTGCGGCGCAGCGACGCAAGATCTCCATCCGCCGTCTCATCGAGGACTACGGCCCGTTCGTCGGCGACCTCACACCCTGCTTCCTCATGAGCCCCGACTCGGTCGCCCGGTTCATCCCACCCGGTTCGATCACGTTCGACCTCGTCGTATTCGACGAGGCCTCTCAGATCGAGGTGCCCCGCGGCGCCGGCGCATTGGGACGCGCCCGAGCTGCGGTGATCGTCGGCGACACCAAGCAGATGCCACCGAGTCGGTTCGGCGGCACCCGCCAGGATGACGACGCCGACAGTGACGGCACCGAGCTCATCGTGTCGGACCTCGAGAGCCTCCTCGAGGAATGCCGAGAATCCCGGCTACCGACCTTTACCCTGCAGTGCCACTACCGCAGTCGCCATGAGGCCCTGATCGCGTTCAGCAACCACCACTTCTACGAGGACCAGCTCACCACCTTCCCGTCCCCCGCAGCGTCCGGGGACGCACCGATCGGATGGCAGCGGATCGACGGCCGCTTCCGCCGCCGTGCCGCCAAGCTGCCCGACGGCTGGGACGAGCAGCGAGACCCGTGGCCGGTGGGCACCAACCTGATCGAAGCACGCGCCGTGGTCGCCGAGATCGTCGCACGACTCTCCGACCCGGCCCGCAGCACCGACTCGATCGGCGTCGTCACCTCGAACCAGCCACAACGTGAGCTCATCCGCGACCTGCTGCTCGCTCTGGGCGACCCGAACGTCACCCAGCTGCTCGAGCGCGACGACGACCAGAGCCTGCTCGTGCAGAACCTCGAGAACGTGCAGGGCGACGAACGAGACGTCATCTTGATGTCCATCGGCTTCTCGCCCGAGGTCACCGTCGCCGAGAACGGGGCACCTCGACGCGGCCGGCTCCCGATGAACTTCGGGCCGCTCAACCAGCAGGGAGGCGAGCGACGGCTCAACGTCGCTGTGACAAGGGCCCGAGCCGAGATGGTGATTTTCTGCTCCTTCGATCCCGAGGAAATGAGCGTCGGAGCCGACTCGCCGCGAGGCATCCAACTCCTGCACGCCTACCTCAGCGCAGCCCGCGACGGAGTCACACGGTCGGGTGACGTCGTCGGACGTTTCCCGTCGGCACATGACCGGCACCGCGCCCAGATCGCGACCGAGCTGCGCGCACGCGGCTACCTGGTCCAAGAGGACGTCGGGCTCTCACGATTCAGAGTGGATCTCGCTGTCGCCGTTCCCGGAGATGACGGCTACCGCGTCGCCATTCTGCTCGACGGACCCGCATGGGCCGCCCGTTCGATGGTCCATGACCGCGATGTCCTCCCCCGTTCCGTGCTCAGCGGGCTCATGGGATGGTCCGAGGTGATCCGGCTCTGGCTGCCCATGTGGCTACACGCCCGCGATGAGGTCCTCGACGAGATCGACGCCGCAGTCACTCGGGCCACCGCAGGCGCCCAGCGACCCGATCCCCCAGCAGCCGTGACACCCGCCGGGCCGCCGCCCATCCCGGCAGGTCTCGCGATCCCCGAGGTTGTCGTCGACCTACCGCCACCCGAGGTGAACGAAGATCTCCCAACGGTGCCCCTGGCGACCGCAGCAGCGCCTCTGGCGCCGGTCCGGTCATCCGGGCCCGATGAGAGCGACCCGGGCCATGACATCTTTGGGCCTGATGTCCCCGTGTTCGGCTTCAGTGTCGACTTGGGCGAACTCGGATCCACCGACGTGCTTGACGACCTCCCCGCTCCCGCTGCGCGCGAGGCCGTGCACAGGGCAATCGTGGAAGCGGTCGACGCCTTGGCGCCGATCGAGCGAGATGAGCTCTGCAAGCTCATCGCACGCCGATTCGGCCTCAGCCGGGTGCGAGCGGACCGAGTGGCCTCCATCGCAGCGCTCGTACCAGCGGCATGGGTCCGCACTGGCAATCTCGGCTGCTTCGTCTGGCCCCCGAACCTCGACCCGGACTCGTGGGACGGCTTCCGCAGGAACGTCAACGGCGACACACCCCGGCGCCTCCCCGAGGTCGCACCCGAGGAGATCCGCAACGCGATGGTCGAGTGCGTCCGCCAAGGCATCGAGGTCCGCGAGGCCGAGATGTTCGAGCTCGTCGCAAAGCTCTTCGGACACGAACGCCAGACCGATGCCGTCAAGCAGCGCCTCTCCGCAGTGGCCCTGTGGTCGGTCGACACCAGACGCCTCACACAAGCCGATGACGGCAGCTACCGGCTCGCCTGAAGCCCCCGATTGGCGCGGCAGCACACTGCTGATTCCGTCAACCCGGGGGAACTCCACGTCCATGAGAACGCTGGGCGAGAAGCGGTCGAGCCCCTGAGCATTTGACGTCTGACGGTCCGCCGGTGCTGCAGGACCAGCTTCTCCTAGGAGTCCTCTCCGCGAAGTCCTCGAGACCTCGATCAGCCAGAAGTCGATCGAAGACGCGTGGAGGCGGCAGATCGAGCTGCTCCGGTCATGCCATCGAGGGGCCTACCGTCAGAGCTGCAGCGCATACTGGCTGCGAGCGGGAGGCCGGAAGGAGATGTAATGGCGAAGCGTGCGAAGCACGGCCCACAGCAGCCGGACCTCTTCTCAGTCGACCCGTCTGGCCAAGTGCTCCAGCGACTCGACGCGTTCGAGTGGCCGTCGCAAGAGCGGTTCCCTCTCAACAGGGCAAGTGCGAAGGTGCGCAGCATTGTCTGGCACGACCTGGAGTCGTCGAGACACCCCTTGCTGGTCGCCGGCTACTCCTCCATCGGCGAGTTCATTCAGTTCATCGCCGACTGGTCTCGCCACGGGCACGACGGCCAGATTCGGGTGGTTCTCGGCGCCGAGCCCTTCCCATCGAACAAACGCTCCTTCGCCGAACCCTCTGTGGCGTTCACCGACGAGGTGGAGCGCTATTGGCTCGAACGAGGCGTCTCGCTGCGTCTCTCCGCACAGGTCCTTCTCGCCATGGAGGCTGTGAGCAACGAGCGTGTCGAGTTCCGAATCGTTCACGGCAACTCGCCGCTGCACGCCAAGGTCTTCGTCGGCGACGAAGCGGCCACGACGGGCTCGAGCAACTTCACTGGCTATGGGCTGAGTTCACAAGTCGAAGTGAACGCCCGCTTCGAGCGAAGCACCGATACGCAGCGGTACCGGGAGCTCGCCTCTGTCGGAACCAACCTGTGGGACGTTGGGACGGACTGGACCCAGGAATTCGCAGCGCTGCTCGAGCAGCTGCTTCGGGTGGTCACATGGCAGGAAGCGCTCGCTCGGGCATGCGCCGAGCTACTCGAAGGCGAATGGGCAGCCGACTACCTACGTCGAGTTGCCGGCGGTGGTGTCCGGCTGTGGCCCTCGCAGCTCGTGGGTATCGCGCAGGCAATGTGGATCATCGACAACGTCGGAAGCGTATTGGTTGCCGACGCGACGGGCTCCGGCAAGACGAAGATGGGCGCCCACCTCGTCCGGGCGGTCCAGGACCGGCTGTGGGCGACTGGACGAGTTCGCAGCGGGCTCACCGTGCTCGTGTGTCCCCCTGCGGTGGAAGACACCTGGAGGCACGAAGCGGTGGCGTGCGGGCTCACGATCAACACGGTCTCGCACGGCAAGCTCAGCCGCTCCAGCGTCGATGACCCTCGCTACGAACAGCGGGCCGTCCGTGGCGCTCAGCTGTTGGCCGTGGATGAGGCGCACAATTTTCTCAACCGGGGCTCGAACCGCAGCAGGTTCCTCCGCCAGAACCTCGCCGACCACGTGCTGTTGTTCACGGCCACACCGATCAGCCGCGGTGCCACCGACCTTCTCGACCTGGTGGCGCTTCTCGGGCCCGACAACTTCGAGGACTCCACCCACGAAACGCTGCAGCGCCTCGAACGACGGGGCTCTTCGAGCGGGCTCACCCCGGAAGAGGAGCTCGGCCTGCGTTCAGAGATCCAGCGGTTCACGCTGCGCAGGACCAAGTCCCAGATCAACGGGCTGGTCGATCTGGACACCGATGCCTACGTCCATCCGGTCACCGGTCGGGTCTGTCGCTACCCCAAGCACTTGGCGCGCACCTACGACACGGGCGAGACGGACAGCGACAGCGTTGCCGCAGATGAAATCCGCCGGCTCACCTCAGAACTCAGCGGGATCGGATGGCTCCCCCACCGAATCGCAGTCCCGAAGGCGCTGCAGCAGATCGTCGGAGATGAGAGGTGGCTCCGGTTCCGCCTCGCGTCAGCCGCAGGCCTCGCGACCCATCACGTGCTGGGCGCGCTCCGGTCATCCCGCGCTGCGCTCTACGAGCACCTGCACGGCACCGAGGCAGCGTCCGTGAAGTTCGGTCTAGTACAAGGATTCAAGAGCTCGGAGACAGGTGACACGATCCGCAAGGTCAGCGAGAGAAGTGCCGGCAATCCTCCCGAACTCGAGCTCGACTGCGACGTGCCGGACTGGCTCACCGATGTCGATGCCTGGCGGCAGGAATGCCGCGACGAACAGCGGCGCTACGAGCAAATCGCCGCAGCGCTGGTTGACATCTCGGACGCTCGAGAGCAACACAAGGCGGCGATGCTCGTTGAGCTCGCGTCGCGCCACAACCGAGTGCTCGCCTTTGATCAGCATCTCATCACCCTCAGTGTGTTGCGCTCGCTGCTGGGTGATGCCGGCTGTGAGGTGCTCATCGCCACCGGCCAGGCCCAGAAGGGACGCGAACGCGTGGAGAAGCTGTTCGCTCCGACGGCGGAGGGGCATGCCATTGCGCTGTGTTCTGACGCGATGAACGAAGGACTCAACCTCCAGGGAGCGGCTGCGATCGCGCACCTCGACCTGCCGACCACGCTGAGGGTCGCAGAGCAGCGCGTAGGTCGGGTCGATCGGATGGACAGCCCCCACGACGCCATTGAGGCGTGGTGGCCCCGCGACGGATTGTCGTTCGCAACGCGGGCGAACGAGCGGCTTGCGCGACGAGCCGAGGAGAGTGAGTCGCTGCTCGGGTCGAACCTCCCGATTCCGCAGCTCGTCGGCGAACTCGTGGACGACATCGATGACTCGGTCATCGATGTCGAGCAGGTCCAGCGAGAGGTCGAAGAACTCATGTCGCGCCCCACCGATGATCTGTTCGATGCCATTGATCCGGTGCGTCGACTCGCCACGGGTCCTGATGCGCTGATCGGCCCCGACGAGTACTCGTCGTACCGACGCACAGGCGCACGGGTGATGGCACGTGTCGCTCCGATCACCTCGACCGATCCATGGGCATTCCTGTCGGTGCGGTCAGCGTCGCACGGTGCGCCACGATGGATGTTCATCGATCCCCTGTCATCGACCTGTCACACCCGCCTGGACGACGTCGCCGACCAGCTCCGCATCCACCTCTCCGACGAGCCACCGAACCGCCGACTTGACGCGGCAGCCGTTCACTGGCTCGATGTCTGCCTCGAGGAAGCAGCAGCCGCTGAAATCGCCCTGCTCCCCCGACGTATGCAGCGAGCTCTTGAACAGATGCGAACGGCCACCACGGCCTGGCAGCTGCAGTCCCAGCGATCTGCCGACGAGGTGACGGCGGCACGCTGGAGCGCACTTGCTGGCATCGCTGCCCCTCACCCGGACCGCAATGCTCCTGATCCGGTGGCCGTCGCTGAGCGATGGCTACAGCTGGTCGCTCCGATTCTCGAACAACACCGAGCCGACAATCCGCGACGTCGCTATGTCCTGATCGGCGACATCACCCGTCGGCTCATCGGTGAGCCACTCGACCTCGGCGAGACCGAGGAAGCGTTCTTCGGCGTACCTGACTCCGCTCCGCTCGCTGATCGAATCTCGGCATGCATTCTGGGAGTGCCAGGCGACTGAGCGGCGCGAACCGGGGGCACAGCATCGCGACACTCTGATCGTGAGGATGGGGCGACAGAACCGACGCGGGGATCGGGGGCTACCGCCAGAGCCGGTCCTGCAGGCCCGACGCCCTGGTGATCGGACGGTTGATGGCGGTGGTCAGCGCTTCCTCGGTGGCGATGACGGTCACCCGCTCCTTGCCCCGGGTGATGCCTGTGTAGAGCAGCTCGTTCGTCAAGATCCGAGACTCGGCGTGCGGCAGCGAGATCACTGCGTGGGTGAACTCCGAACCCTGGCTCTTGTGGATCGTCATTGACCACCATGTCTCCACCTCGTCGAGCTGAGAGGTCGCCAGTTCCCGGAAGGACTCTGCTGCGGGCGAGGCCACGACCGGGCGACCATCGCGTTGTACGAGGATCCCGGTGTCCCCGTTGAAGACCCCGGTCAGGTAGTCGTTCCGGGTGATGATGATGGGACGGCCGACGTACCACCTTCGATCGGTTCGGATTCCGCCGACGAGCCGCCGGAGACGACGTTCGATGAGGTCGCGCCACGCGTACGACCCCAGCTGCCCGTAGCGCGTTCCGCACAGGACCTTGAGCTCGAGCGCGGTCGACATCGCCGTTTCCGCGTCACCGGACATGGCGGCCCGCACGACGTCGGCGGCGTTGGCTGTCACTACCTGGTACAGCTCCCGCATCGCCGGCTCGTCGTTCGGGTCGATCCAATGGACCTCGGTCGATGCCGAATCTCTCAGTACCTGCATCGACCGGGCGGCGTCTCCGGATCGCACCGCGTCGGCGAGAGATGCGATGGCCGAGTCGGCAGCGAAGCGGCGCGCCCGCTCGAGCACCACGATGTTGTCGGTAAGCGGTCCGGTGGCGCCCGCGGCGGAGGCGGCACCACGGGCCAAGGGGCCGACGATGTCGCCGAGCACCGCACCGGCCTCGACGCTGGCCAACTGGAAAGGGTCGCCGACGAGCACCAGACGGGCGTCGGGACGCAGCGCATCGAGGAGCCTGGCCATCAACGGAAGGTCCACCATCGACGTCTCGTCGATCACGACGAGATCATGGGGCAACGGGTTCACTGCGTCGTGACGGAAGGAGATGCCATCGACCCATCCGAGCAAGCGGTGGATCGTTCCGGCCTCGGTGACCAGGAGCGGCCCGGCGACCTCTGGTGGAAGGTCCGCCCGGCCCGCTGCCTGGTGGACTGCGTCAGTCATGCGGGCGGCCGCCTTGCCCGTCGGCGCGGCCATGGCGACCTCGAGACGGCTACCGGCGTCGATCGCCAGTTGGTGAGCAGCGGCGAGCAATCGAGCCACCGTGTGGGTCTTGCCGGTACCGGGACCACCAGCGATCACGGTGACCCGACGCCGAAGCGACACCTCCGCCGCGCGGCGCTGGAGGTCGGGCTCATCCCCGCCGTCGGACCCGAAGTACAGGTCCAGCACTGCGTCAACAGCACCAGCCGCAACGGATGCGACTCCGGCGGCATCGTCGGCGTGCGCCAGGAGCGTGTCGCCGATCTGGCGCTCGTAGCGCCAGTAGCGCTCCAGATAGACCCGTCGACCGTCGAACACCAGCGGGCGGATGATGTCGGCGTCGATGGGCGCCGCTGCAACTCCGGAGACGGGGTCGCGTTCTGCGACCGCAGGCGAAGCCCGCAGGGCCGCCGCCCAGACCGAGGGCTCGGGCCATGGCAGCGCAGCGATCGGGTCGACGGTGTCATCAGGCACGTTGCCCATCGCGTCGTCGTCATCGGCGCGGGGGCGGTCGACCTCCACAGTCGCCGCGATCTCGGCGAGGTCGATGCAGACGTGGCCGAGCTGCAAGGCGCGGACACACAGCGCTGCTGCGAGCAGGGTTTCGTCGCCGGCGTCGGGCACGGTGCGGGCGATGACTCCGGCGATCTGCACCTCCGGCGCCCGAAGGGCTCCTGCCTGAACGAACGCCAGGAGCGAATCGGTGCCGGGAGGCAGGTACGGCAGCCGCGCTGTCGGTCCCTGCGTCATGTCGCCGCGCCGTCGTCGGTCCGACCGTGGAGCAGGTCGGACAACTCGATGATGAGCTCCGATGGTGGATGCCACTGGAACAGTCCGTCGGGCACGCCGTCGGTGGTCGGGGTGTTCGGTCCCACCATGCCGCGCACGAACAGGTAGCCGACACCGCCCAGGTGCACCGCCGGTTCGTAGGTTCCCCCGAGCCGCCAGCGCAGGTATCGATGCAGCGCCACGCTGTAGAGCAGTGCTTGGAGGGGATAGTCGGCGTCTGCCATCGCCGCTGGCAGCTGGCCAGGTCGGAAGTTCTCCGCAGTCGGAGTGACCCCGCTGCGGGCCAGCCGGTTGGTCTTGTAGTCGCACACGACGAACCGTTCCACGCCGTCGGGGTGGCGAACCCGGGCGACGAGGTCGATAGAGCCGGTGAGGTGCCCTGCGAGCACTGTCGAGAAGGGACCGGTCGCGAGGCGCGACGCCCAGCCACGCAAGGCGTCATCGGGGCCGAGGTGACGCAACAGGAGTTCCCCGAGGTCTGCGTCGCTCGGACGGCCACCACCTTCTCCGAGCGTGAGATCGAAACTCATCTCGTCGAGGCGGTCCGCGGGCTTCAGGTCACGTAACGGCCGGTCGGCGAACATCGGACCGAGCGGCGTGTCGATGACTGCCATCAGGCCGGCGACGAGGCGGTCCCGGTCCACGGGCCACGGACTCCAGTTGAGGCTGTCGGAGACCGCTGCCTCCAGCTCCTGCTGGAGCTGCGGGGCGGTGAAGTCGATCACCTCGAGGACCTTGTGGACCAGCGTGCCGAACCCGGCACCGCCGGGGATGTCGCCGAGCGGCAGGACACCGACAGGATCACCAGCCGGTTCCGTGTCAGGGGTGACGTTACCGGCGGTCGCGCCCTGTGGGTCGAGCCTGGAGTCATCAGTCTGGTCGAGCGCCGACCCTTCATCATCGGCTCGGGCGTCGCCGAGCGTGTCGTCGAACGGGTCACCTCCGCCCGCTCCGCCGTGCCCGCCGGAGCGGGCCAGGATGGACGTGAACGACCAGCGAGTGCGTGCGCGGTCGGGCGTGCGGCCGAGGACCGCCGCTTTCAGGTCGAGCACCTCGGATGCTGCGGCCCCGGACCACCTCGGCTGGTCCCTCCCGGGGGCATCGACCACGGTCACCTCGAGGGCCCCGTCGGCGGCGACCACGACGGGCTCGAGGCGTCTCAGTGCGTCGTCGCCGCTCGGCGGAGTGATCGAGCTCGCGGTGAACGCCTCCTCGTCGATCACCCCATCGGGACCCCGAGCGAACAGCACTCGGGCAAGGCCGGTGAGACCCGCTTCCCCGGTGGGGAGCCACCAGACAGCGGTGTGGTGTTCGGCTCGGGTGAGCGCCACGTACAGCACCCGGAGGTTGGTGCCGACCGCCTCGGACGCCGATGCCCGCATGCGCTGCTCGAGCGCGTCCTCGTCCCCCCATGGGGTGTCACTGGCCACGTCGATGGCCCGGCGACCCAGATCGGGCTCCCACCAGACGTTGTCGTCGGCCTTGGCCCCGCGGGGACGCCACATGGATGGGCAACAGACGACGGGGAACTCGAGCCCCTTCGCAACGAACCCGGTCATGATCTGCACCGAGCGCGCTTCGGACTCGACGCGCCGCGCAGCGAGGTCCGCCTCGGGGTCGCCGTCATCGTTGCCGCCCGCCAGCTGCTCGAACAGGGAAAGCAGCGTTGCCGGACTGGGTCGTCGGCCCGCGGCGAGCACCAGGAGTTCACCGATGTGGTCGAGGTCGGTCATCGCCCGGTCGCCGTCCTCCCGGGCCAGCACCCGCGCCGCGACTCCGGTCTCTGCCCGGACCTTGCCCACGAACGCGGCGACGCCCCGGGTGCTGAGGTGCTCGCCCCACGCGTGGAGCTGCTCCTGGAGTGAGGCGAGATCTTCGTCGGTGGCGGCGGCGACCCGCCCCGCGTCCCATCCCACGAACCAGGAGATCGCCACAGCTCTGGCACGTCGCGAGTCGGTGGGCCGGGCAACCGCTGCCAGGAGTCGGTGCCAGTGGTTCGCAGCCTCGGAGGTGAGCACGTTGTCGCCTCGCGAGATCACCGCAGGGATGCCCAACTGCCCGAGGGCTCTGCGCACGACGGGGCCCTCGTGGTTGGCGCTCACGAGCACGGCGATGTCGTCGGGACGCAGCGGGCGGTAGGCGCCAGGTGCGGTGTTGTCGGGGATCTCGGCCATGTCGAGGAGGTCGCGAAGGTAGACGGCGAGCTCTGCGAACACGGCCTGGGCGCCGCCGTCGACGACAGCGACACGGGGGTCCTTCTTGGTTCTCGGCACGTTCGGCCCGTCGACGAGACGAATTGACAGGGACGGCAACGGGCGGCCGTCACGGGAACGGAATTTCCGATCGCGGTGCTTCTCCGGCGCGGAGACCGGCTGAAACGTGATGCCGCCGTCGCCGAAGGTCGCGCCGCGCAACAGGCACTCGGTCGCGTGCAGCACTCCGGGATCCGATCGCCAGTTGGTGCCGAGGCTACGGCGTTCGGTGCCGGGCGCACGGGCCGCTTGGAGGTAGGTGTGCACGTTCGCGCCTCGGAAGGCGTAGATGGCCTGTTTCGGGTCGCCGACGAGCACCAGTGAGGTCGCTCTGTCGCCCGCGTCGTCGCCCCCGTTACCGAAGACGGTGTCGAAGATGGCCCACTGGACCGGGTCGGTGTCCTGGAACTCGTCGATGAGGGCCACCCGGAAACGGTGTTGGATGGACTGCCGAGCGGCGCCGCCGGAACGCTCGTCGGCCAGCGCGTCGCGCAGCCGGACCAGGAGGTCATCGAACGACTGGGTCCCCGCGACCTGGCGTCGGCGCTCGACTTCGGCAACGACCGCGTCGACCAGCACTCGCCGGCGGGCAGCAGCAGGCGACGACTCATCCGGGTCGACTCCTGGCAGCAGATGGGCGCCGGGATTGCCGAGTGCCAGACCGGCCGCACGTACCAGCGTCGCGAGGTCTGGGATCTCGTCGGGCGGATTGCGTGCCTCGACCGCCTCTGCGACCAGCAGATCGGTGGCGACCTGGGCAACGAGCGAGCCCGCGTCGTCGACGAGGACGGCGTCAGGGTCGGTGACTGCGGCCGAGCCGAGTGTCCCCAGCACCTGCTGGGCAAACCCGTGGATCGTGGTGATGGTGGCACTGTCGAACTCGGCGATCGCGGCGCGAACCCGGCTGAGCCGCTCGGCCCGATCGGTGCTCCACATGCGGCTCAGGAGCGGTTCCTCGGGGATCTTGTCACCGGCCAGCGCATCGGCGAACTCCACCAACCGGGCGCGGACACGATCCTTGAGCTCAGCAGCGGCGGCTCGCGTGAACGTGACGATCAGCACCTCGCTGATGGCGACGGCTTCTTCGGCCACGTAGCGGGCAGCGAGCGTGGACAGCGCGTAGGTCTTCCCCGTGCCGGCACTTGCCTCGATCGCGAGTCGGCCGTGGGGAAGGTCCTCGTCGAGGTCGAACGATTCGAGGGCGCTCACTGTTCCGCTCCAGAAGGGTCCGCGGGTGTTGCCACCGCGGCGTCGAACGCGTCCCACAGGTAGTCGGCGTAGCGCTGAGCCCGGGACGAGGAGCTGCCGGGCGGATCATCGGCGCGGCACGGGACCGCCAGGATGTCGTCGATGCCCTGGTGGTCGAAGGCGACCTGGTTCCACACGTCATCGCCCTCTCCCGGCGCGCGGAACTTGGACCAGGCGCCATGCGGCCGTTTCCCTTCGTGGAGCAGGATCGACGACTCGGCGAACAGCGGAAGCGGTTCTCGGCATCCACGCTGGAAGAGGTCGATGACGACACCCAGGGCGTCGATGGCCCGCTGGTGTCGCTCCTCTGCTGAGTCGACAGGGATCTCGAGCTCCAGCTTCTTGAACCCGGCCTTCGTCGCGGCACTGGTCACGATCACCGAGTGCCACAACACCTCCGGATCGTGAGCGGTGAGCGCCAGCAGATCGAGCCACGGACCGAGCACCCGCTTCTGGTTCCACGCCGACGTCGTGACCGTGACGGGACCCGGTCGAGCGGCGCACTCGTCACCCACGGCGCCGACGAGGCGGACACCGTTGGGCAGCACCACATCGACGAGGCGTTGCACCGGCGTCGTGTCGAGCGCTCCCAGTCCATCCAGGGCGGCGATGAGCGGCTCGACCTTCCCAGACGCTGCAGCGAGCTGCTGCGCCGACAGTCGGCCGGGGGGAAGAAGATTCGCCGCGAGCTCGCGCCGCTCGAAGGACTCGAGGTCCCCGCCGGCCCGACGGTGCACGAGCAATCGATTCGCGATGTCCCATGCCTCGAGGGTGTCGAGCTCCAGCACGAGGTTGCGTCCAGCTGCAGCACGCGGGACGCCACCGGCACTCGTCGTCGGCGCCACGAGCTTCCCCCCGGAACGACTCGGGGTATCGGGAAGCGCCAACTCGAGGCGTCGTCGTAGGAAGTACTTGGCCGGGTGGGCCAGGAACTCGCGTAGCTCGCCGAGCTCAACCACCGCGGCTGGCTCTGCGGTGAGCGGCGACGCGAGCAGCGGGGGCGGGACGATTGAGCGGAGGCGCTGCTGCGCTCCTGCGCAGGCGAGCGGGTCGAAGCTCCATGGACCCGTTGGACCAAACGAGGCGTCGCTGAGCCCATGGGGCGCGAAGTTGCGTTCGTCGTAGCTCTGACAGGGGTGGACGACCTCCACTGTCTTCATCGTTTCGGTTCGGCACGCCGGGTCGATCGTGTCCGAGATGGTCTCCCGCAGCTCGGCCAGGGCGACCGCCGGAGGAACCTTCTGATTGGTGACGACGCTGTGCCCCATGCGGGTGATGACAAGGTGGCTTCCTGCAGCCAGGACCGCGTCGAGCAGCGCTTGGCGGGTGTCGGCCCGCCGATCCCGATCACCGATGCACGGCGAGAAGGCCGTCAGGTCGTCGCCATCAGGTGCCGCTGACCCGAAGGCCGTCTCGTCCATGCCGAGCAGGCACACGACACGGTGGGGAATACCTCTCAACGGGGTCAGCGATGACACCGTGATGCCCCCACGGAAGAAGTCGGACCGGCCCGGGGTGCCCTGCAGCTGCCCTCCGAGCATGCCGCGGACGTCGGCCAGCGTGAGCTCCACTCCGCACGCCTCGTCACCGATGGCGACTTGCGCCGCGATGGACTGGAGGACGTTCGACAGCTGGCCGGACTGCCACGCCGCTGTCGGTTCCGCTGCCAGCAGTGTGTCCGCTGCGCCCTGGAGCATGAGGACCCAGTCGAGTGCGGGGCGTGGGCGGCGGACGTCCTCGGCCATGGCTGCGAGCCGGCCAAGAAGATCAGCGAAGCGTCCCGCGAGTGACACGCCCCCACCCTCGACCCCGATCGGGAGGACTTCGCCGGGGCCCAGCGAGTTGGCGTGGTCGCTGATCATGGCGCCGAACATCAATCGATCGATCGCGACCGCCCAGGTGCCGTCGTCGTAGTCCCGCGGGACACCCCACTGCGCACGGTGGTCCCCGTCGATGCCCCAGCGGGTGTTCGCGGTGTCCACCCACTCAGCCAGCGTGGCCAGATCGTCGTCGTCGAACCCGAACCGGAGTCGGACCGGAGGAAGGTTCACGAAGTCGAGCACAGCTGCATCGGAGAACCTGCTGTCGAGGAGCTCGACGAGCGCGGCGAGCGCAGCGAGGAGCGGCACCGCCGACCCGAGCGAACGATCGGTCAGTCGGTAGGACAGCGCCGGCGGTCCGGGCGGGCTCCCGGCAGTCGGCCAGCGGTCGCCGGCGCTCGGGCCCCACACCGACTCGATGAGTGCTGCGAACTCCTCTAACGCCGGGCAGAGGACCACGATGTCGTCCTCGGTCAACGTGTCGTCGGAGGCCAGCAGGTGGAGGATCTGGTCTCGCAGAACCTCGACCTGTCGTGTGGACCCGTGGCAGGAATGGATGCGGATCGACGTGTCCCCGTCCGCGAGGACGAACGTCCCTGCCGGTGGTCGGTCGGACCGAAGGTCGTGCTGCACCTGCTCGAGCAGCGTCGCCGGCCGGTGTTCGGAGTCCTCAACGACTGGGTGGACCACCGCATCGCGAAGACGGTCCCCAAGCAGCACCAGTCCCTCTCGGGCTGGTCGGGCCCACAGGCGCAGCAGCGGATGGGCTACCTCGCCCGAGGTCGGATCATCCGATCTGGCAATGATCGGCCCGGGCGCATCGAGCACGCTGGCACACACTCGGTGTACCGAGACCGCCGAGGGCTGATGAAGAAAGACGCTCACGTCCCGTTGGGCTGCCAGGGCATCGAGGAACTCCACGAAGGGCGCACCGCCCGGGATCGTGGTCATCCCGAACAGTGACACACGCTCGGGAATCTCGTCGGGGCATGCGCCGTCTCGCAGCGCGGCGAGTCGTCCGGGTCGCGATTCGGCCGGGCTCTGGGCACCGATCCGCTCGTGCACGAGCCGCCATAGGTGAGGCTGCCACGCGGCACGGGCGGGAAGCGGGCTGCCGGATCCGTCGATGTCGTTGTCGTCGGTCCATTGACGAATCATCTCGGGCCGATGCAGCAGGTACCGGTCGAGCAGATCGGCCAGCCGACGGGCCCGTCCCCATAGCGTCGCTCCCGGAGCGAGCTGTTGAAGGGGGCCGAGCCGCGGGTCGGCCCCAGCGGCGGCCAACACGTCGAGCACCACCCAAGTGAGGTGACCGACGTCCCACAAGTCCGGCTCTTGGTCGCCGCCCACATCGAGCACCCGTCGAACGAGGCGACCCGGGTACAACAGGTCGAGGTTGGCGGCGATCCCGTCGCCTGTGCCAGGAGCGGACACGCCGAGCCGTCGTGCCAGTTCGAGACGCAGCCACCGTTCCACACCGGCGGAAGCCACCACGATCCACTCCGCCGCCATCGGATCGGTAAGCGGCTGGGACAGGAGGCGCCCGAGGTGGCTCGAGAGGTCATCGAGCCGTTCGCCCGTCGTCACCTGCAGCACTGGGTCACCGTACAAGGCCGCTGTGACACGCCCGTGTTCGAACCAAGCGTCTCGGCCGGCCGCGAACCGAATGCACGGGATTCGACCTCGACGCACACATCGAGGGGATCCGTCACGCGGTCGCCAGATGTGTGTGTCACAAGTCGGACGCGGAACGAGCGACCGCTCGCTCGATGCCGTCCAGCACCGACATCCGGTTTCGGCGAACGACCTGGAAGGCGGCGCCCTGACGGAGGACCTTTGCCTTCACCGAGGTGCTGTCGTGGCCGATCTCGGGCAGTACCGCCAGCACGATGTCACGCTCGCTCAGATCGTCTGCCCAGTCGTGCCGGGCTGACTTGTCCTTGTCAGTCAGAATCCATCGGCACTCTGCGAGGCCGAGCGACTCGCCGAGTTCTTCGAACCAGTCGACCGGCGAGCCGCCGAGGGCGAAGAGACGGCGGCCATTCGTGATGGGCCGCAACGCATCTGAACGGGTCGCCGAGCGCATGCGCTCCCAGCGCGCCAGTTCGTCAGAGTCGGCGATGGTCAGGTCGAGCGACGCCACCAGTCCTTGCACCGTGTCCCGTTCGGACGGGCCCATGACGGCCGCGATCGCCAGCAGATCCGGGAGCGCAGCGGCGGCCAGGTCGACCTCACCGAACTTCAGAGCCCGATGGAAGCCGTCGACCGCGAGTGCAACACCCCTGGATGCGACCAGCACGTCGGTCGCTCGCGCCATGTGAAGACCTGCCTCCAAGAGCAGCGCCGGTTGATCACCTCTCGCCACCGACTCGATGCCCGGGATCACCCGCTCCATCGCATGCGGGTCGTCCCGTTCGACGGTCCGTCGGAGACGCTCCCGCACGTAGGGTCCCAGTCGGTCGCGACGAACTCCCCAGTCCAACAACATCTCCGCTGCGGCATCCGGCATGACTGCGGGGTTCGGCCATCGATCCAGCAGCAGACCAGCGCCGGCGTCCGGGTCCAAGTAGGCGATGTCTTCCGCAGCGCGGCACAGCAGGTCGATGGAGGTGAGGCGCGGCCAGATGGACCGGACCAACCGAGTCCGCCGGTCGTCACCGAGGTAGCGGTGCCGGAGCTCCTCGTTCAACACGATGTTGACCGACGACTCGGGCGCAGTCTCCACCGCGACCAAGAACCGATCGAAGGCGTCACCGGCGCTGAGGTCGGTGGATGACAGCAACTCGGGCAGCAGGTCGGTTCTCCCCAACCGCACCGCAGCTAGGAGCAGAAGTACCTGCTGCGCCGGGGTCCGGTCGTTGATCTGCAGGAGGACAGCCAGCACTCGGTCATCACGTCCGACAGCGGCTGCGTGCTGCGCGGTGTAGGCGAGCAACGCCGGGTGGTCAGGCGCAGCGGGGAGCAGCTGATCGTCGAGGAGCTGCAACCAGTGCTCATCGTCGATCTGGGCGTTCCTGTGAAGGAATCGGGCGATGCCGACGACGTCGGTCACTCCGGTGACCGAGGGGCCGGACACACCCACTTGCGGACGACGGGAGCGGCCATCCGGGGTGTCGCGGACCTCCACATCAAGATGGATCTGCGTAGATGTCAGCGTCCGACCAGCGAGTGCCAAGGACACCTGGACATGTCCGGGCTCCAGGACGTCGACGGACAGCGTCGACGGGCCGTTCGGTGGCAACTGGGGAGTCCCGACCAACGCCATCGACCCCTCGGGGTCTGTCAACAGTGACGGCACTAGTTCGCCGTCGACTTGGTGCGGCGTACGAAGCTCGACACCCACATCGGCACGGTCACCGACCGAGAGCGGAGCCCCAGGTTCAAACACACGGCCGTCCAACTCAATGCCGGTGACGCGCACCACCGTGGTCGCGTCGAAGAACGGATTCGCAGCGAGCGCATCGACGGCATCACGCCAGGCGTCGTCTGCCTCGGACGGCGAACTAGGCGTGAACAGCCCGACGTTGTCGTCCTCGACGAGGAACCGGTGTCGACCCGGTCGTTCATCATCGCTGCGAGTTGACCATCGTTGGTCGAGCGCTGATCGATCTGCGGTCCGAACGAATGGACCGAGTCGACCCCGAAGGGTCAGACGTCCATCAGTCTCGTCGACCTGCTCAATCACGGCGAAGCGAATCGGAGTGAAGTGCTCGTAGGGAGAGTCCGAGAACACGATCACCGCGCCGTTGTTCTCCGCCGGTCGCAAGTCTGTCTGAATCCAACGTCGGCTGTACGCCACCTCGAATGGTGCGCCCTCAGCAGCGGACAGGATCTCCACGTTCTGCCGGTGGTACTCTCGAACCCGGGACCCCTTGATCAGGTAGATCACTTGTGCGGACCCTCCTCAACCCTCAGCAGATGTGGAAGCTGGAAGGGACTGCAGGTAGGGCTGGGTAGCAAGTCGCAGACGTCCAAGCATGTCGATCGCCCATGATCGGAGCTCAGGCCACGATTCGCGATCTGTCACATCGACGTCCGCTGCGTGCGTCACGGCAATGCGAGAGGCGCGTCGTTCCTCAAGATCCTGCCATTCGAGAGGAACACCCACGGATGATTCAATCTCGTTCTGGTGACTGAGCAAGTATCCGAATATCTCCTCGGTCCGCCCGGAGTCGCCCGGATCGATGTACAGCTCGACACGCAGTCGCTGTGCGTCTGATCCCGCTGGCCAGGCAAGCACTGCCCCGTAGGTCATGCCTGTTCGGCCAGCTGGAAAGTTCATCCAGTTCTGCGGCTGCGGCACTCGCGCATTGGTCCAACCGGGATAGGCATCCCTCAGCGCTGGAAGGAACTCGCTCCACCAGTCACGGTAGAGCACCCGCTTCGCTGACAACTCCGACGTGGCCGGCCGCGCTTCTCTGATCCACGTGTCGGGCTTGGCCACCACGTTCAAGCGCGGCGCGGGCGCCGAATCAGCAATTCTCCACACCTCTACCTCGACTCCGAAGAACGCCGTCTCCGCGCGGCTCGACGCGTTCAACCAGTGGAGCGCTGAGAGGTGCTCCGGCCGGAACCGTTCGGCGATGAGTACGCCACATGTCGCTTCCATTCCTGCGGCATACGTGATCAGCTTGCCGACATGGTCGTGATCGGTCGGACCGAACATGTTCTCCACGACCACCGTTCCGCCCGTTGACGTGTCGCCGAGGACGAGATCGGCGCTAAACGGTCCGACCGGAACCTCAGAGTCGACGAGTTCCAGGTCGATGCCAACGGCATCGCTCAAGAGGCTGACGTTTGCGGCCAGCCATGGAGTGAAGTCCCGCGCCTCATCAGCCCAGATCTCGCGGACTGCGACCTGCTGCAGCGTTCCGAGTCTCATTGCCTGCCTCCCTCTCCGCCGAAATGAGTCCTGGAGATACCGAGTGTCAATCTGCGCTGCTCGCAACACGTGCGAGTTCCGCTGCGAAGACACCAGCGCCGCCGGCGAGTGACTCCAACGCTCCGTCTCGCGTGGTGGGCGACACCAGGAGTTGTCGCGCCAGAACCACAGCTTCACCGATCAAGCCGTTGAGGTACTCCAGTGCCTCCTCATCCGCCAGATCGAGCGGCTCTCGCTGATCAGACTCCACGTCGCTGTTCCCATCGTCGGCGAAGTCCTCCTCGTCGTCCCAGTCGTCGACTCGAGCATTCGAGGGGAGGTTGACACCAGACGGGATCAGCGGTTCGTACTGCCGCGATCGCAGCTGAGCGAGCCGCTCGGCTCGTGGATCGGTGCCCGACCACCGAGTCCCAGCACCCTCCTCCACGAAGAGCGGGCATTCCCGATCAATGTCCATGTCGGCGGTCAATGCCTCCAAGCCGTCCTCGCCGAGGACCTCGACCGCCTTCTGGATGAGCTGTGCTTTGCCTTGGGCCTTGATGCCATGCGGCCCGAAGATGTTCCGGAGCGCTGCAATCGGGAGCTGTTCCAGCAGCACCGGCAGCGGCGCAGGCCAGTACACCAGGCCGAGCCGGTTCAGCTCTCGCAGTCCTGCTTCGAGATCAGCGGGCGGCAGCATGCTGTACACCCGAAGAGCGGAGAGGCTGTGGATCTCCCACGGCGACGCCGATGCCACGACTGCTGCGGCGGGCGAGAGCGTCTCCCCCCGGTCTCGCACCTTCAGCAGCACGTCGAAGAACTCTGCCGAGCGGTGGTCCACGACGTACACCGTGAACGCCGCCGCATAGAGGTTCCACTGCGACAGATCCATCCCTGCGATCGCGGCCGCTTGCTGGTTGTCCATCAGACTCGGACTCCCGACGGCATCACGCTCGCCGTACTCGCTGCGGGGGAACAACTTGACTCGATTCGCTGACCAGGCGAACCGATCCGTGTCCGACGCCATCAGCGCTTCCCGAGCATCTGTCGCTGCAGCTACTCGTCGACTGACGACCTGCTCGGCGTCTCGGCCGAGAAGGCGGCCGTTCGAGTCGATCACGCTGAGCTCGACCCGGTCCTCGATCACCGAGAGGACCTCCGTCGCTCCGTCGGCACCAACGCACACGGGCACACCGAACACTGCAAGATCGTCGGGAGCCGACGCGACGGCGGGAAGGTTGACCACAATGCACCCGCCGGCGTCGATCGCCGAGACCTCGGGATACCCGTAGTCGTCGAGGACCACGGTGGTCTGCCTCCCCCACTGTGACCGCTGCAGCCCACGGACCAACGCGGCAATGCTCTCGTTCGTTGCCGTCATTCTGCCGACTCCTCCCCGTACCCCGGTTGAACCTAGTGATGCGCAGCGACAACGGCTGCGAGTTCGTGTCAGCGAACGGCGTAGACCTGACGGCTCACACCCTCGCGGTGCAGCTCGAGGAGCGGGTAGCTCGCAGCGATCGAGCCGACGTGCGCCCAGAAGAGCTGGGGCGAGTCCTCCACCTCACCCGCATCGATCGCCTCTCGCCCGTCAGTGAGCATCGTCGCGTGCACGAGCCATGCGGCCGCCTCGCCGTCTGCGGTGAGTGCGAGGCCAGGACGCATCGGTTCGCGGCCGCCACCGGAGACGATGTCGAACTTGCGGAGGGTGCCGGCGGACTTGCCGGCACCGAGCTCCACCATGGTTCGCGCCCCCCACTGGGAAATCATTCGCCGTCGAAGTTCCGCGCCCGAGATCTCACCGTCGAGGGCGAAGGCGCGGCCGAGGATCGCGGCCACCGAGCCCACGAACGGGAACGTCGCCAACAGCGCGCCCAGGTGCATCACACGTCGATCCGGGAACTGCTCGGGATGATCTACCGCCCAGCGGATCATGGGCACTGCTTCAGGAGGTGGGTTGATCCAGACTCGTGTGAGCAGCTTCTTGGTCTTGTTACCGGCTTCCTGCTCGGTCGTGTGGTCCCGCAGCGCCACCATGAGCATCTGGCGTTGCTCTTCGAATGGCTCGCCCGAGGCGGCGACTCTGTACGCCACGTCGAACACTTCGGGCCACAGCGTGCGATCGAAGATCATGTTGACGCGCTCAGTCATGTCGTCACCTGCACGAACGGGACGATGACCTCGTCCAGTGAGATCCCTCCGTGACTTACACGGGTCCCCGTGTTGTGGAATCCAGTCCGCCCTCGGGCGAACAACGGACAGCGGGTGCCTCGCGGGTAGCCAGGAGGATCCCAGACCACACCGAAGTCTGCTGCCCCGTCGCGAAGGACTTCATTGGGGTACAGCCGCACCCGGGTCCCCGCAGACTCCACCGTTTGCCCTTCTTTCGGGGCCGGCGCAGCCACCGTGGGCAGATTGCCGTGATCGGCCGTGATCCACACTTCACATCCGAGGCCAGATGCTTCGTCAACCAGTGCTTCCAGAAACCCCGCTCGCGCCCACAGGCCAACGCCGGCAGAGACTTGCCGGTCGCCGAGCACATCGGCGCCGTGCAGGAGCTCGTCGATCGCGTTGACGACGACGGCAAACGCCCGACCATGTAGGACTGGAACATCGGACGGGTCACTGCCGACGGTCTTCGTGTAGCCGACGTCCGCCGCAGGAACGCCGTGTTCGCTCCAGAACGCCGTCCACCGCTTGGCCTCGTGGCTGGTGGTGGTGATCGTGTCATCGAAGTCAGCGGGGAGCGCACCAGCGAAGATGGCTTGTCGCGAGATGCTCGTGAGGGTCGGGATCATGGCCAGGCAACCCGTCGACTCCAGAACCATTAACCGCGTCGTTGACACCAGCTGGTCCCACTGGGCGAAGCCCATACCGTCCATCACCACCAACACCACCCGAGCACCAGCATCGACCCGGCGCGCCAGGAACGGGGCGATTTGGTGCACCGCTCTGGGTGTTGCGGAAGCGGAGAGCAGGCTGGACCCGTAGCCGCTGCGGAGCCACTCCAGGAACTGCTCGTCCAGCAGGTCCCACGCTTCCCATGCAGCCTCGGCCGACTGCGGTGGGGTCGGCAAGGCTGCGATCGCTGCACGCACCTGACCCCACCACAAGGCGGTCTCCACCCATTCGCTGGCCGATGTGGCGTCGTCGGGTCGAGCGTTCAGCAGTTCACCGATCAGCAGGTCAGGGTCCGGCGCCGACGTCCCGACACTCACCCATCCAGGCAGCCCGTCGGCGGTTTTGGGGGCCGGGGTGAGCAACCCGCTGCTGAACAATGTCAGGAGCGGACCGGGCGAAGTCTCCAGTCCTCGCGCCTCCGGTGCATTGGCCCCGTGGGTCAACCAGCTGGCCCATGCGTCCTGGAGCGGCCGAAGATCGCCACCACCCGCAGCGATCTGCGCAGCAATCGGCGTCGTGAGAACGTCCGTAAGCGCGTCCCACAGCTCGTCGGGCGTCGCGGGGTCACGTCGGAGTCGGGCGACCGCCTCCATCTCGTCGTTGAAGGCGCCCGGCCGCACTCCATACGCAGCCGCGACAGCTTGGCCCGGTGTCGCGGAGTCTCGAGCGGCGTCAACCAATGCATCGGCGTTGGCGTCGGCAACGAGGAATAGGGGTCGAAGCTCGGTCCGAACCGGCCAGCGGAGACGAATGACCGTCGAGGAGTCCCGCTCGATATCCCATGGCAAGTCGCTCGGAACCTCGAAGTCCTCGTCCACCACTAAGACCGCGGAGCGTTCCGGAACCGCGTGTCGACGGACGTACAGATCCCAGTGCCGGCGTAGTTCGACCCAGCTACTGACGCGAGTGACCTCGATCGACGCAGCGAGGTCGTCGTAGTCAGTCGGGCTCAGGATGTCATCGGGGTCAAGGAGCACCGCAGTGCCACTGCCGGCGTCGAACGCTCCCGCGATCTGCTCGCTGAGCCAGCGCTTCATGGCCCCACCCGGACCAGAAGCCGCAGCCGGGCATCGGGGGCCACCAACTCAGTCCGATCCGAAATCGACATCACGGCTCGGTACGCATGGTCGACACCGTCGTGAACGATCTTCTCCCACTCCTGCTCGCTCGGCGTCTGATGATCGGCGATCGCGACAACGCCACAGCACCGGTCCCAGGCTGCAACGGCAACGTCGGGGCGAACGAGGCCGTGATCAGGCTGAAACACTGCGACCGCACTGCGGAGCACTGCGTCGGGTGTGACCTCCCACACCGACAGCCACCCGGTCGGTGTGTCAGGGATGCGGGCAATCGGGCAGGGTTCCCCAGGAGCGACCTCTGGGAGGTGCGCCAGCGCATCGAGGGGGTCGACGACGGGGCGACCCATCGATGCCATGGCAGACGCCGCAGCATCCACGAGCGTCATTATCCGTCCGGGATCGACGGACGGCACCGCTGGTGTGTCATCGACGAGTGCTGCGATGTGGCCGGCGTCGCTGGCGTCATCTCGGGTGTGCACCGCGAAGGCGTCGGCCTGGCGGTCGAGTTCTGCAGGGTCGACGATCGCCGTGGCCCAGAGACTGTCGGCCCTGCGACTCGCCGACTCGAGCACGTCACCGCGTTTGTCGGCGCCGAGTTCCGCGAGGATCACCTCGAGCTTCTCGTTCAGCACCTCGAGCACCCGCGCCTCGACGGAGTGCTCGCACACCAGGTTGAACGCCCGCACTGTGTGGGTTTGGCCGATCCGGTCCACACGGCCGATCCGTTGTTCGAGCCGGCTGGGCGACCACGGCAGATCCCAGTTCACGATGATGTGGGCGAACTGCAGGTTGATGCCTTCGCCGCCGGCATCGGTGGAGACGAGCACCTGCGCATGCTCGCGGAACGCCTGCTGCGCCACCGCTCGCTCCGACAGTCCCATGGAACCGTTGATCGCTGTAGCCGAAACTCCAGCCTGGTCGAGCAGCTCGAGCAGCATGTCCTGGGTTGGCACGAACTCGGTGAAGACCAGCACCTTCACGTTCGGGTCGTGTTCGGACTGTCGCAGCTGGGCGAGCAGATCGAAGAACGCGCGCACTTTGGCGTCGGCTCCGGCAGCTGCTGCAGCGCGGGCAAGTCGGAGGAGTTCGCTCAGTTCAGCGCGCTCGGTGGCCCAGCCAGCGCCCCGAGCATTGACGAGTAGTTCGTATTGCTCCTCTCCGGTGAGCTCTCCCCAGTCCTCGCCTCGGTCGACGAAGAGCGCCAGCTGTTCGCCTTCTTCACCCAGCGCCGCGGAACGCTTCTCCAAGGCAGCGAGGATCGCAGCGGTGCTGGAAGAGACGAGTCGCTGCATCAGGAGCACCAGGAAGGCTGCGGAGTTGCGTCCGTCTCGCTTTGCAGCGTTCCACCCGTTGCGGACGTACTCGGTGACTGCCTCGTAGAGCTCACGCTCCGTCACGCGATCTGCGTACGGCGCTATCTGGATCGTGGTCTCGCGCGGTTGGAAGAGGGGGCGACCGTCATGGTCGACCGCCGTGCGCTTCTCGGTCCGAACGAGCACCGGCGCCACCGTCGCGCGCTCGACGGGGCGACCGTGAAGGAAGCCGTCGTCCAGCAACCCAAGGAACCGGCGAAAGCCGTCGCTCTTTCCCGAGTGTGGGGTCGCTGACAGGAGCAGCACGTGCGGCGCGACCGCGGCAAGCTCGACGGCGAGCCGATGCCGAGCGACATCCTCGTGGGATCCGGCGACGTGGTGAGCTTCGTCGATGATCACCATGTCCCATCCGGCATCGACCAGCGCTCGAAACCGGGCAGCGTTGTGCGCCTCAACCTGCTCGGCGCTCCACCCCGCGCGACGCCGCAGCGGCTTCACCGCGTCAATCGAGCACACCACCTGATCGAATGCCCGCCACGGATCGATGCCACTGTCGACGGGGAGGCCTTCGGGTCCAACGCGGACGAACTCCTCGTCGAAGCGCTCGGCCATCTCCGCGATCCACTGGAGCTGGACGCCTTTCGGTGCCACCACTGCGATGCGACGGATCCGCCCTCGAGCCTTCAGCTCAGCGAGGATGGCTCCCGCAGTGATCGTCTTTCCCAGTCCCACCTCGTCACAGATGGCGAGTCGTACTGGATCCATGGCGAGCGCCCGCTCGAGTGTGGAGAGCTGATGCGGGAGGAGCGTCACACCACCGCGAGCCAAGGAGATGGGTGACCCTTCAGCGGCAAGTGCCAGCGATCGGGTCGCGGCTGCGCGCCACGTCAGTTCCGCGGAGATCCAGCGACGGGAGCTGATGTCCGCGAGCTCGCTCGCTGCGACGCGCCGCTGGCGCTGCGTGGATGGCACCACGACCTCGACCATGGACCGACCCCACAGTTCAGATCGTGAGATCACCCCCACGGGTTCGCCAGCGGCAGGCAGCCACGCCCACTCGCGGTTGCTCATCCGTTCGGCGCCAGCTGTTCGGCATTGCGGTAGTAGTGCAACAGGGCCGAATCGTCGATGAACACGTCACTGGGCAACCGGGCACCCACCTTGACGATCGTGGCGAAATCCTTTCGGCCCCAGGCGTCCTTGAATCCGGCACGGACCGCTTCGGAGCGGAACCTGTTCAACGGCCCCTTCCCAGCGACGTAGCCCTCGAACTCCTTGAGGAGTGCCCGGGTACGAAGCTGGTCGAGGTGCTCGGACCTCTTGGGGTCGGGGACCATCCATCGGCCTTCGTCGTCGGTCACGAAGTTCGTGTCCAGCATCTCGCGAAGGTCCGGCAACTCCTCCCAGGACGCCACCCCATTCTGCAGCTCGGTCATGAACGCCGGCTGAATCTCCGCGAAGCCCCGGGGTCGGTCCTTCAGCAACTGCCGGAGCCACTGCACCGCGGTGGACTCATCGCGAATGAACAGCTCCTGGGCAGCGAGCTCCTTGAATGTGATCCGGAACCGCTCGTACTCCTCGACCTGGCCAGGCAGGAAGTACATGCCGTCACGCACCGGGAACCGCTGCTCCAGGCCCGAGTAGAACTCCGCAGCGGTCATGGGGACCAGCGTGTTGCGTGCAACGTGGTAGCCGACCATCCGCTCGTAGATTCGATCAGCCTGCCGTTCGCGCACCACCAGCGCCTGGCCGCGAGCGCCCTCGGTCGGCGGGACACGCAACAAGTGCTCCCGGACGAAGGCCCACGCACCATCGGCGGTGCCAGCAGCGACTTCAAATACCTCCTCAGTGGCAACCGCAGGCTTATAGGCGGAGATCACGAGGTCGTGCTTGACCGCGTTGTCTGAGACTGCTTGCTTGTATGAGACATGTTCCTTGTCAATGACGCGAGTGTCTGCAACCACGAAGCCGGCGGCGGCCAATCCACTCTGGATACGCAGCCAGACTTCGTTCGAATGATTGGAGAACTCGACGGTCATCCATCGGCCTGGCTTCAGAACTCGAAAAAGCTCGCCGAAGCATTGGGACATCAAATGAGCGTAGTCATCGATCGACCTACCCTTCATCTTGTCCTGTGTCGCCTCAATCTCAAACGACGAGACGACCCCGTGCCAGGATTCGATAACCAGAGCCAGATCTGAGTACGGAATGTTAGCGCCGAAAGGAGGATCGATGAAGATGTAGTCGACGCTCTCGTCTGGTACATTCAAGCTCGTCGATGACCCAGTTGACACAACCACATCGCCGAGAGTCTGGCGATTGTCACGCCACAAGTTGACCAGGCTCTGGCGCTTCCCGCGGCTCGGCATTGAGCCTACGAGATTGTAGCGGACCGAGCACTCTGCATGTAAGGCAGGAATGTAGTAGACGCCAGTCAGCTGTTGGTTCACTTGCGACCCACCGACCTTGCCAAATGAGAACCCCTTGTAGCGGTTCATCCAGGACAGGCCCCAGAACGCTTGCTCGATCCAGAACTTCTCCGCAAGGGACGTCCTGGAAAACGAATCCTTGCCAGCCTCTCCCCAAATCCAGGCCAAGGAAACTAGGGCGCGGTCCGACCACAAGTGGTGCATATTCGTCAATCCCTTAAGGAGAAACGCATAATCATGCACCATGCGTTCTACGGGAATTCGATCAGTCGGAAATGGACGCGAACGCACCCTTGCCACACGTTCAATCACCGCCCAGTCCGAGGCGTCGAGTTCCTTCTGACCCGTGAGCTTTCCTTTGGACCAGTTTATTCGCACAGGCCGAAGCTCGACCCTGTTGACGACATCACCAGCCGGGGTACGGGCCGACTCAAAGCGGACTTCGAGTTGCCGCTTCTCCAGCTCGGCACCGCAGGATGGGCACGGGAAAGGTGTCCGAACCTTCCCCGAAGTGTGGTCATAGCCTGACTCGAAGAACGTGATTTCGCCGCCACAGTGTGGGCATGAGTAGATCTGCGACCAGATCGTGTAGTCGATGTCGGCTTCGAATGGCTCTCCACGCTCCGGCGTGACGGTCGTCTTGTACATCCAGCCGTATTCGTCCTCGAACCGATCCAGCAACCGCTGCGACGAAAGATCGAACTTCTCTGCGTTGACCGGCAGGTTCATCCCCGCAGCGATGAACGTTGCGGATGGGCCGAGGTCCCCCAGGATCGCTCGTCGCGTACCCCATTGAATGCTCTCGCGGCCCAACTCGGCCTCGATCGCGGCCTTGGTCTTCGGGTCAGGATTGCCGCACGCTTGCGCTGCGACTCCGGTCATGCCCGTGCCGGCGAAGGCATCCAGCACAACGTCGCCCGGCTTCGTGTAGTGGAGGATGAACCGCATGATCGCCGGATGCGGCACTTTCGTCGGGTACGAGTGCGCCTTGTAGAAGGCGTTGCCCTTTCCCTCACTCACGTCAGAGGCGAACGGCCCCGGGTCCACACGACCCTCATCACCAGGACGATCGAGTGACGCCAACCAGTCCTCGATGAACGGGTTCGGGCACGCCGTGTAATACGGCGGGTACGACATCGCCAGGATGTCCTCGTCTGATCCTTGCGGACAGCCCGGCAGCTTCCTCAACTCCGGCAGCCGGCGCCGGAGCTCCTCTCGCGCCGCCTCAACGAGTGCTTCCTCATCGGATGCCGCACCGGCATCAATGCGGCCGAACAACGAGCCGGTTCCCCCAAACATCTCCGTCACGGGTGTGTCTCCTCGGTCGGGACGATGCGAAGCCGGTCGGGCGCAGCGCCGTCGCTCAAGTGGTCGAGCAGGTTCTTGAAGCGCTCGAGCAGCTCGTCGCTCGTGGCTGGCGCGGCCTCAGGAAAGAGGGCAGACCACACGTCATCAGACGCAACGCGGCGAACCTCGAAGCGGGTGAGCACCTGACCGACCGCACGGACGAAGTCCGCAGTCACCGGCTCGGGGAGCTGAGACGACTCCAGGAACGCGTTCACCAAGGCCTTGTCGGAAGGGTTCAGCAGGTCGACCTGTTCGGCGATCTCCGGTGCGGCGATGGAGTCGGCGAGGGCGCTCTGCCATTCGGTTCGGAGGTTCGAGATCTGTTCCTCGATCTGCCCGAGCAGCGCTTGGGCAGTCGGACCACCAGCAAGTCGCGGGCGATAACCACATTCGGAACACGTCACGCTCCGAGTGAGCAACACGGGATCGAAGGCCTTGCACGTGCGCAGGTCGGCCAGCTTCTGCTGGAGTCCCGCGTACTTGCCACCGGGCAGCAGCTCGATCGCCGACAGCTGGCCGAGATCTGCGTACGCCGCTCCCTCGAGAATGCGCCGCTTGCGTTCGTCGCCGGCGCCATCCAATCGGTCTCGCTCGTGGCCAGCGACCGCTGCGTCAGCATAGCGGCGCCGCAGCTCCTCGGCGTGGGCCTTCAGCGTGGCGACAGCCCCAGGGTCCGGAGCGTCGTCGGTTCGGAACAGCTCCAGCAGCTCGCCACGGAGTGTTGCGGCGTCGACGCTGATCGGGTCCTCGGCGCCGAACACGTCAAGCGCCTCTCGCAGATAGGACACCACATCAGCAACGTGCCCGGCAGCCGCTGTGGCCGCTTCCACCCACTGCAGGACGGTCTTGCCGGCGACGGCTCTGTCGATCTGGTCCTGCTTCAGGTCAAGCTTGTTCAACTTGCCGACGGTGTTGCGTGCCTTGAGGTTGTTGACCGCGTCCTCGAGTGCCTTGAGTGCGGCTGAACGCTCCGCCTGATGCTCGATCACTTGAGCACCCCAGACGTTGACGCCGTCACTGATCGCTGCCCGGGCTGTGACGATCCGATCACTGAGCTCGGCGCACTTGGTCGCAACCGAGTGAATCAGTGCTTCATTGGCTCCCTGTTGACCGACTGCCCCGGGGGGCAGGTCGATCAGCTTCACGGCTTCCTTCAGCAGGACCAGCGGCAGTTCCTTGGGAGGCGCAACGTGAGTCACCCGCTGGAGCTCGTCCAGATTCATCCGGGTGAGACGCTCGAGACCCAGCGCGTCGAGCTGGCCGTCGCTGAACCCCACTTCGAGACGTCCGAGCTGAGCCAGCGCCGCAGCGACCACCACGAACCACGCCGGCTCGAGGTGCCATGGCCCCCATGTGGAGACGTCAGGGTCGCGTTCAACGAAGAGCTCACTTCGGTTGACTGCTTGTCCTCTACCGCCCGCCACATGTTCGAGCAGATAAGCAGCGAACGGTCCGTCCTCGATCAGGTTGCCGTGGGCATCGACGAGGTCGAGGGATGACAGCGCCTTGTTGCCGAGGGCGTTGGGACGGCCGCTCACCAGCTGACTGATCGCCTGCTTGACCGTCTCGGCAAGGTTGTCGCCGGTGATCTGCACAGCGAAGGTGGGGAATCCGGGGTAGCGCGCGTCGAAGTGTCCGGACAACACCGACGCTGCGATCGTGTCGATCTGTTCCTTGACGGTGGCTCGAGGACCTTGAGCACCGGCAAGCCACGACGCCAGCGGCTTGACCTCACCCTCGTAGGTCACCGTGACGGCGTCGCCCATGTGCTTCTTCAGCCAGCCCACCATCGCCTGCAAGTAGCCCTGGCGCTTCTCCGCGTAGACGGTGCGGTGTTGTCCTGTGGACTCCATCTCCAACGCCACCGAACCGGCATACCGGCGCAGCGCCGACGTGAACTCTTCGTCGGGCTGGGCGAGGCGGAAGAACACCTCGTCGGACTTCTCCTCGTCGGTAAACCTGGGCGGGTCGTACGGCTGGAGGAAGTAGATGTAGAAGTCACGGGGCGGCTGGGCGGTCGAGCGCTCGTTCGGCGCTCCCATGAACAGGTAGCCCGGCCGGGTCACGTTCTTCGGCGTCCACGGGACCTCGTAGGACCAGATGCGGTACCCCGCCACGTACGGGTTGTCACGCTGTTCGAGCACGGTTTCCAGCGCCCGGAAGTACGCCTCATCGAGCTTCTCGTTGTCGAGCGACTCCGCGCGCTCATCGATTTTCTCGTCGTAGTCGATGTCCTTGCGGACGTCGAGGTACACCTGGCCGTTCTGCTCGTTGATGGTGATGAACTGCCCCGCCACCGCTCGCACGATGTCGTCGATGATCGACTTGATGGTGGTCTCGAGGAAGAACGCGTCCAACTCCGGCAACCCCGGCGGCAACAAGGTCAGGTCGTCGCGCAGCTCAGTGACGGTCGGCCCGATCGGGGCGTTGATGTCATCGGTGGTCAGGCGATGCACCGCCAGTGCGTCGACGACGCGAAGCGCTGTCGACACGTATTCCTTGGTCGGCAGTGCCTTCTCGACCCGGCCCCGCAGGACCTGGGCCTTGTCCAGGACTTCGCGAACGTCGGGAATCGTGCGGTTCGACGGATCGGACTCCAACTGAGCCCGATAGGTGTCGTAACAGATCAGTCCAGGAGCATCGGTGGGGACGTCGAGGTCGAGCACCTCACGCATTTCCGTCGAGAGCGTCGTCAGCACCTTGCGCTTCTCGACAAGGGTGACGAGCTCGAATGTCTTCAGGTAGGCCGGGTGGACTGGAAAGAGGGCGACGAACGACTCCAAGTTCTCGGCCATCCCCTCGTAGGCCGGCGTGTACTTCTGGAGGTGATCTCGAATCAGCGCCTTCTGCTCCGCCGTCTTGCGCAGAAGTCGTTCCTGCACGACGAAGGCGATGTCCTCTCGAGAGATGCGCATCTGGGTGAAGCGCTCCTTCACCCTGCTCACTGCATCTGCTGCGCTAGCGAAGCGCGGATTGTCGAAGATCGCCTCCTGCACACCCCCGATGAACCGGAATCGAGTCGACTTGCAGATCTCGCCGATCTCTCTGAGCACCGCCAGGTCGACTCGCAACTCGTTGTCTTTACGGGATGCGAGAAAGTCGAGCATCTCGTCCAAGACGAACAAGAGGCCCTGATCGCCGTGCACTTGCTCGAACGCCTGCATCATCGCTTCGAGGTACTTCTTCGTCCCGGTGACCTTGGTGAGATCGGGAAACGAATAGTCGACACCCATCGCCTTGAGCCCCTCGGTGAGCTCGGTCGTGATGATGTCCCGGAGGCTCATCTGCGTCGCACCGATCTCGGCGCGGATGACCCGGTAGCGTCCGGCGATCGGCGCTGCGGCATCGCGAACGTCAGCTGAGGTGAGGTCATCGACCAGCTCGGCGTGCTGTGCCAACGATGACACGACCGACATGATGTGGGTCTTGCCGGTGCCGTAGTTCGCGACCACCAAGATGCCCTTGGCGTCCAGCGGCTCGTCCAGGTTGAGGTTCGGGAAGATCACTTCGTTGAGCTGTTCACCCAGACGCGGCGAGATCACGAGCGTCTCGACGTCTCGTCGCGCTGCGTCAAGGTTGTCGGCCTCCCGCAGCACCTTGACCGAGTCGATCGGTTCGAATTCGATGAGCTCGCTGTACTTCATGCAGCGATCCTTTCGATCGTGAAGGGCGTTTCGTCCGGAAAGCCGGTGAGCTTCGGACGGAGAACCAAGGTGTCAGCTGCGGAGACAGAGACCGCGTCGCGGCGCCCGGGCGAGCTGAAGGTAGCGGTGCGGTTCGCTACTTCGCCGGGCCACAGCGCAACCACACCTCGAGATCGACCCACTCGCCGGCACAGCTTGAGGGGATCGAGGCGCACGAAGGGTTGCCAGCACAGGCACTCGAGATCAACGAGGAAGCCGGCATCACCGATTCGGTCGAGCAGGTCCTGCTCCCGTCGTGCGGGGTCGTCACCGAGGATCGCTTCGGTGACGGAGACGATGTCACCGCCGCCGAGGCCGCAGAGCCGACCGATCACGTCGAGTCCAGCATCACGAGGCCCGACAACGAGCGCGAGTCGACCCGGTTGGTCCAGCTCAGCGAGCAGTCGTTCGCCAGAACCCGGCCATCGATCAGCACCGCCTGCCCCTCCCGCTGCGAAAGCACTCATGATCGCTCACAGATCCCAGAGGTTCCGCAGCGTTTCGAGCACTTGCCGCTGTCGCGCCTCGACGACGGCTGGCGTCCACGTCGGCGTCTGAAGGACGTCCATCGTCAGCAGAAACGGCGACGCGCCATCCGATCCCGCGAAGTACTTGGACTTCTTCTTGTCGAAGTCGAAGTTCTGGGCCGAGCTGTTCTTCCGCCGCGTCAGGAGCACCAAGTTGCCGAGCCGGTGCGTCCATGTGGTGCGCTGGTCCTCGGTGAACAGCTCCACCCACTCGGAGTTCTCGTCAGGCCCCTGCGGCAAGACGTGCTCAACCGTCAGGATCTTGTGGTCGTACGTTGCACCACCAGCGTTCTTGGCGTCGTCCAGCCGGAGGAGAACGTACAAACGGGTCTTGTCGAGGTAGATGTCGCCGTCGAGACGGCGAAGTGTCGATACCCGATCCTCGTCCGTCAGGTCGAGTGCCGAGCCCGTGTCCATCACATCACCGGTCTGTTCGATCTCCGTGAGCAGCGCGGCGTAACGGTCGATCCGCTCGTTGATCCCGGCTCGCCTGATGTACATCGTTGCGGCCAAGCGCTCGAGCCTGCCCAAGAACTGCTCGATCCGCGGCGAGTCGTGACGGTGGCGGTCCAGATAGACGATGGCCGGGGGAACCCAGTCGAAGTTGTCGATTCTTCCGAGCCACGACAACCACGTGTTGATCTCGGTGGAGTGGGTCGAGCTCTCCCATGCTGCGTTGCGCACTCGTGAGTAGACGTCGCCCCAGGGAACAATCACCTCATCGATGAAGGTTCGGGGGTCCTCCACACGGCTCAGCACCCTCTCTCGGAACTCCTTGAGGAGCACCTCGCGCTGCTTGTCCTTCGCGTAGATCGTTCGGATGTGAGCGAAGAGGTCTCGGAAGGCTTCGACGCCGAGCTCGGCCTCGGTGTCTTCCCACCGCTCGGTGTACTGAGCCTCTTCGACAGCGCCGTTGATCGAGCCGATGAGCTCGCTCTTCAGGATGTCTGCGTGAGAGAGGTCCAGCCCTCGGTCGTTCAACACGGCGAAGATCCGGTACGCAGAATCACGATCCGGAGTCGACACGACCACGAGGAAGCAGTCACTGATCAGGAACTGGCCGAGCCGCCGGCGTGACGGCTCATCGAGTTCTGCCAGTCGCTGAGTGAACACCCTTGCGTTCGCTCGAATGTTTCGCTGCGCGTCATTGTCGAGCTGGGCGGGATCGCAGTTGACCAGTTCATCGAGCGACGTCGGCAGCTGTACTCGATCGCGAAACATCTCGGCATCCCGCGGCCGGAGCGTCAGGCGCATGACGTCCGCGGTCCCCGCAAAGGTGTTGCCTTTCTGGCGGATGAACTGCCGCAGCTCCTCTGCTTCAGATGCCAGAAAGGAGGCGGCGAGCGCTGCCAGCAAGATCGTCAGTGTGGTGAGTCGCTGCTGTCCGTCGATGACCTTCGCTGCGGCACTGCCTTCTTCCTTGGCAAGCACGATGGATCCAAGGAAGTACGGATCTGGGTCGTCGGCTGATCCGGCGTTGGTCGCGTAGAGGAGGTCGTCGAGCAGCGCTGATGCCTCATCGACTCCCCATGCGTAGGCACGCTGATACGAAGGGATCTCGAACAGGAACTGATCGCTGAAGATGTCCTTGACGGGGTGCTCGGCCCCACTGATCTTCACTCCCGCCACGCTCTGTCCCTCCCGTGGGTAGCCGCCATCCCGAGCAGGTGAGAGCTCCCGGCGGAACCGCCCGGATGCAGGTTGGTCTCACGAGGGGCCGTGACCCCGCTGACCGACCTCGAACGCTGGACCCCCTCAACCACCACCGCTGAGAGTAGAGCGCATTCCCAGGCTGTTGCGCCACGTGCATCTCGCACGCCCAACGACGACCCCGACGAGCAGGGCCCACGACTTCGGCGTCGTTGTCGGGAGAGCCTGGCACACTGTTGTCTTCGGTCTGCCCGGGCGAACAGCGACGGGCATGACCACTACGACAGGCCGACGAGGAAGGTGTTCCTGTCCATGCGCTTCATCCACGCTGCCGATCTCCACATCGACAGTCCTATGCGCGGGCTCGCGAAGTACGACGGCGCCCCCGTCGAGCAACTCCATGGTGCGACCCGTCGAGCGTTCGAGAACCTCGTGCGGTTCGCTCTGGAGAACGAAATCGAACTGGTGGTGCTCGCCGGCGACAACTTCGACCAGGACTGGAGGGACTTCAACACCGGCCTGTTCTTCACCAACCAGCTTGCGAAGCTGACCAACGAAGGCATCAAGGTGGTGGTGCTCTCTGGGAATCACGATGCGGCGGGCACGATCTCCCGCGACCTACGGTTCCCTCAAGGCGCGTACAAGCTGGCTCACCACGCGTGCCAGACAATCCAGCCAGAAGAGTTGGACCTGCCGGTCGCAGTGCACGGGCAGAGCTACGCGCAACGCGTCGTCGATACCAACATGGCCGCCGACTACCCGAGTCCTGTCTCCGGGGTTGTCAACATCGGGGTGCTGCACACGGCCCTGGCCGGCTATCCCGACCACGACCCCTACGCTCCGTGCACGGTCGAGGAGTTGCGGTCGAAGGGCTACGACTACTGGGCGCTGGGCCACGTGCACGGCCGCAGCGTGCTGCACGAAGACCCGTGGATCGTCTTCCCCGGCAACCTTCAGGGACGCCATGCCCGCGAGACTGGCGCGAAGGGCTTCACCGTCGGCACGGTGGACAGCGGAGAGGTTTCCGGAATCGAGTCTCACGACGCCGACGTGGTCCGGTGGGCACACTGCAACGTCGACATCTCCGGGGCGAGCGACATCGCAGAGGTCGCCGACCAGTGCCATACCGCGCTCGAGGACCTTGCGGAGTCTGCTGATGGCCGCCTTGCCGCTACTCGCATCTCGCTGACCGGCCGCTCCCCCGCCTATCGACAGGTCGCCGAACACTTCGACCAGTTGGAGGCACAGATCCGAAGCGGATCCTTCGAGCTACGGGGAGAAGTGTGGGTCGAGAAGATCGTCCTGGATGCTCGGCCCCAGGTCGACATCGATGCGCTTCGATCGAGTCCCGGGTCGATCGGCGCGCTGTTCTCGAGCATCAACGAGCTGAGGGCCGATCCTGCGCTCCTGCAGCAGCGCTTCGGGCCGGAGTTCCAGCGTCTCGGTAACAAGTTGCCATCAGGAGCAACCGACCCAACCAGCCAACGCGCACTCGTTGCCGCGCTCGACGCCGCCGAAGCTCGACTCAGCGCACTGCTTGCTGACGAGGTCGCATCATGAGGCTCACACGGCTCGACCTGACCGCCTATGGACCGTTCACCGACGGCTCGCTCGACCTCAGTGCTCCCGGCATACACGTCGTCGTGGGACCCAACGAAGCAGGCAAGTCCAGCGCGCTCAATGCGATCTGCGACGCCCTCTACGGCATTCCTGCCCGCACCACCGCTGGCTTCCTCCACCAGATGGCCAACCTGCAGCTCGGCTTCAGTGTTGAGCTGGCGGACGGTACGACCAGGCAGTTCGTTCGCCTCAAGAAGCAGCGCGACACGCTCCGAAGCACCACCAACGAGGTCGTCCCTGACGCCGAGCTTCAGGCACTCCTTCAGGACATCGACCGAGAGACGTTCACCACATCCTTCGGCCTGACCCATGAACGTCTCCTGCAAGGCAGCAAAGACCTAGCTGCTGGTCGAGGTGAGCTTGGCAAAGCGCTCTTCGGTGCCAGCACGGGCTCGGTCAACCTCTCGGCGGTACTCGAGCAGCTCGAGCAGCGAGCCGATGAGATCCTTCGCCCGAGCGGGCGCGCCGGGCGGCTCCACGAGCTGACGAAGCAGCTCGAGACGCTCCGAGCAGAACTTCGCGAGGCCCAACTCAAGCCTCGTGACTACGTCGACCTCACCGACACACTCCGCGAGCTCGAGGATGCGCTTCGGGACGACCAAGCCGAAGAGGAGGCGGTGTCGCGCGAGCTGCAGCTGTCGCAGACCCTGCTCGGCAAGCTGGCCCAGCTTCGGCAGTGGCGAACCGCTGCCGACGAGGTCAGCCAGCTGGAGCCGAGCGCACTGCCGCTTCGCTCCGAGCTCCCCAACGACCTCGATGAAGCACGCTCCGACCTCGCGAATGCAACAGCGTCCCTTGCACGCGAGACAGCGGAGCTCGAGAAACTCGAGGCCCGGGCCGCTGAGATCAGCATCGACTCCGCCGTACTTGAACTGCACGCGGAAATCGATGGGCTTCGTGACCGCCGGGCTGAGTACGAGTCGAAGGTGACGCACCGCTCCACCGTGACCGACAGGCTGCAGCGCCGCCGCGCCCATGTGGAGCAGTTGCTCCGACGCCTCTGGCCCGATTCGCCACCGGAGGAGGCAGCGTCCGCTGTCTCAGTCGGGCTGATCTCCGAGACCACCGCGAACGCATTGGTCGCAGGCTTCCCGGCGATCGACGCCAAACGAACCTCCGCCCAGGATGCGCTGAAGAAGAGCACCACTGAGCTGGGCAAGCTGTCGGAACGTCTCGCGAAACTGCCAGCGCCGCCAGATTCGGCCCAGCTCCGAGCAGCACTGTCCTCAGCGCAATCGGCGGGCGACCTCGATGCTGACGTGCGCACGGCGAACGCGAAGGCTGCTGAGCTCGAAGCCCAGATGGGCGCTCAGCTGTCACGACTGGGACTCACTACACGAGAGATCGACGAGGTCGCGGCGCTCGCCATCCCTGCAATCGCACAGATCGAGGCTGCTCGCTCTCACGCCGACCAGCTCGAAAACGATCACCGCGCCGCCACCGAGAGGATCATCGAGCTCACCGCGGAGATGCGGAAGTGTACGACTGAACTGGACCAGCTGCTGGCCGACACCCATGTGCCGAGCCTCGGTCAGCTCGAGACAGAGCGAGCCGAGCGATCAAGGATCTGGCGACGAATCAGAACGCTGTGGCTCGGCGAGTCACCCGAGGAAGACCCGACCCACCAGCCGAGTGACTGGGACCGGTCGACCGACAATGAAGCGGTGGCATCCGCCTACGAGGTAGCCGTCGCGACGACTGACTCGACAGCAGATCGGCTCCGGAGCGACGCAGCAACCGTTGCTCGGCGGGCGGAGCTCGAGCGACAGATCAACGAACTCGAAGCGAAGCTGGCGGAGCAGTCAACGATCCTTGCTGGGATCAGCACCGCTCAGGACGAGGCCACTGCTGGCTGGCGTGCGCTGTGGGATTCGACCGGGGTCGACCCAGCGTCGCCAATGGAAATGCGCGAGTGGATCGACAGTTTCGCCGAGTTCCAGCGCACACACGAGTCAGCGAAGGGCGCAGCAGCCGAAATCGATGCGCTGACAACCCGCATCGACGGGCATCGCGACGAGCTTCGCTCCGCGCTGGACAGCGTCGGACTCGAGGTACCGGACGTCGCGCTGTTGCCAACCCTGATCACACGCTGCCAGGAGACCCTCGACGATCTGACGGCGACGGCCGATGAGCGCAGGCAGCTGCTTCGAGATGTGGAGCGTGTGGAGAAGGAGCGCACGGAGGCCGAACAGGATCTGGCGGGCGCCGACGAGGAGCTCGGCGCCTGGCGTACCAAATGGACCGAGACGATGTGCTCGCTTGATCTGCCCGCGGAGACCGATACCCAAGCCGCGACCGCCTTCCTGACGGAGGCGGCCTATGCACAATCGCTCCTCGACCAGATCGGCGCCGACGAGTCCGAGGCAGAGGAGATCGAGCAGTTCGTCGCCTCCTTCGAGCACGACGCCGATGCGGTGCTGGAAACGATCGACCCCGAGCGAGCGGGAAGGTCTCACGCCTTAGCAGTCGGTCACCTCGCCGAACGACTGTCCGCAGCGAGAGAAGCTCAGGCAGGGCTCGAACAGCTCCAGGCGCTGACGGAAGGCCACATCCAGAAGATCGAGCAGTACACGGCCGACATCGCGGGCGCACGGAGTCGCATCGGCCTGTTGGTCGAGGAGGCAGGGGTCGACGACGAAGCAGCGCTGACCGCAGCGGTGGAGCGCGCCGCACAGCTTCATGATGCGCGGACGTCCCGGGACGAACTCGAAGCCGAGATCGGCGCGGCAGCCAACGGCCGGACTGCAGCCGAGCTCTTTGCCGAACTCGGCGACCACGATGAGATCAGCCTCCAGTCGCGGATCGACCGGCTGTCGAACGACCTCACCGAGGTCAGGGGCCACGTGGTGAGTACGTCTGAGGAGATCGCGACGAATCGCCTGCTGCTCGACGCCATGGATGGCTCCGCAGCTGCTGCGGAGATCAACGAACGAATCGAGTTCCTGTCGGCCGAGATTGCGCAGCTGGCGGAGGCGTACCAGGGCTTTCGATTGGGTGCGATCCTGCTGCAAGAGCAGATCAACGCGTTTCGTGAGGAGCACCAGGGACCGATACTCGGCAAGGCCGGTCCATGGTTCCGCCGACTGACCCTCGACTCCTTCGTCGGGCTCGACGTCGATGGCGACGCTCTGCAGGGGGTCCGACAGTCCGGCGAACGAGTCGGTGTCGACGGCATGAGTGACGGGACCAGAGATCAGCTCTACCTCGCACTTCGGCTCGCCGCCGTGGCCGTCGCTGCGGGCGAGTCAGATCCGATGCCGTTGGTCCTGGATGACGTGCTCATCAACTTCGACGAGGGGCGTGCCGCGGCTGCGCTCGAGATTCTCGGGGAGCTCTCCGATTCAACGCAGATCCTGCTGTTCACCCATCACCAGCACGTCGCCAAGCTCGCGCGAGGGGCGCTGGGCGACACCGTAACGGTGCATCCGATCCAACCGCGCGACGTCTCGAAGGAAGTCCCCGCGAGAAGTTCACTGCTGCCGGGGGCCGAGACGACGGCAGCAACGAACCCGCCGCAGTCACTCACGGCCGAATCGGCACCGATGTCCGTCAACACCGCCCGGGAACTCATTCACTCGACGCTGGCCCACGCGTCAGAGCCGCTCTCGAAATCCCAGATCGTCAATCGAACGGGCATCCCAAAGGCCATGTGGACCAAGGTGATTGGCCCAATGGTGGCAGACGGCGAGCTGACCATGACCGGCCAGAAGAAGGGCGCCCGCTACACGCTTGCGAAGGAGTGAGCCCGACCACAGCATCCCTGAACCTCGAATAGCTCCCACCGCGTGGCATCGAGCTCGTGGATTCTGCGGCCTTGCCGCCTGCCCGATCGCCATTGCACGAAGGGTTCACTCGGTGACAGGTCGTACGGTGGCGAGATGGATTCGGTGGACGTGAGCGTGGCACTCGATGGAACTCTTGGCGCAGGGGCTATCTGGGATGGCCCCCCGTTGGAGCTCTCTGCGACTGATGAGGCAGTCGCCGTCATCATCGAAACGACCTTCGGCCGTTCTGGTTGGTACGCACGCGATGCTGAGCCGTACGACCCACCCCAGGTTCCCTTCGACGATCCTCCGGCGCAGCAACCACCCGTCGTCGAAGCCGTCAGGCGGCTATGGCTCGGCCGCTGGAACCCCGCGGACGAGAACTACGACGTTCCCGATATCGACGATGACGCCAAGTTCCCTTGGGAACGACCTGAGTCTGCCCCGAATGATGGCTGGTGGCTCTCGACCAAGGAGACGCCGAAGGGCCGCTACTCCATCGAGGAGGTCGCTGTCGGTGACCTCGTTATCTGCCAGCGCACCTACCCCGGCAAGGACTGGGACCCGGGTGATGATCGTCGCGACAACATGCTGGTCGGCATCTGCGTCGTTGGCCTCGTCGACTCGTGGAACGACGCTCACACTCAGCGTCGCGAACGCGAAGTTTGCCTGGTGCCGCTCGCCAAGTTCACCCATCCAGTGCCCCGGAAGACGGCAAAGGCCCGCCACCGACTCTGTCGGCCTAGCTTCAGCAAGCCGCTACAGAGGCCCGGTCGAATCGGCCCTTCTGGGCGTGGGCTCACGGCCGTGGAGTGGGACGACGCCGTCGAGCTTCTGTCGGTGTGCGGAATTCCACCCGAGGCGCTAGCCGAACCGGACACGGCGCGTCTCGGCGCTCGTCTGCGTGCGACCGAGACTGGCAACCCTTACCTGCTGCGACTCCGCTACGACTCGGTGCTACGTAACCAACTGCGCCGCCAGCACGAACGGGAGGCAGAACGACGGGCCGAGGCATGGGCCGCGGCCAACGGTTACGCCCTTCGCTCCGGCTACCAGGGTGTGCCGCTCGCCGGTTTCGATCTGCTGTTCGTCGACTTCAGCGGCACCCCCCTGCAGGTCGAGGTGAAGGGCTATTCGAGCCCGAGACTGCGCGACGTCCATCTGCAGGTCTCGCAGGCATGGCGAGCCACCGACGCTGCATCTGGGACTCCGCCCGACTGGCGGCTGTTCGCTGTCCTCGACTCCGACTCCCCCTCACCCAGCGAACAGATCCTCTCGGCTACGGAGGTCGTCGACCTCCTGGGCTCGGGAGGACTCCAGGTCAAGGGGGGATGGCCCGCAGAACGACCACTAGGGCTCCCGTCCTGATCGATCGAAGATGACGTGGCCGCGCCCCGTGGAGTGGTGGAAGTAGGTGCGTGATCCTTGGCTTCGGCAGCCGAAGTTGGGCGGCTGGCTACAGTGCGGCCCAGGCAGCCTGATCTGTCACAACCACGTGTCCACCAAGACGTGTCAACTCCAGCACGCAGCGCATCCCCTCACCGTCGCTGCAGCCCAGCACGCGCAGCGAGTCACCGGTCAGTTCGAAGACTGAGAGCTGGTTGAATAGGTGGCCCAGGTCGCTACGACGACGGTGGCGTCCTCCGCTGAAACGCCCTCGAGGTCGTCATCGGCGCCATGCGCTGCCGAGCGTGGCCGAACACATCCCGATCGACAACATGGTCGGCTTGGGATCATCAGCGGCCGGTTGGGCCCTTCGCCCCTACCCGCCGCGCTTGTCGCTCCGTAGCTTCTCGCCCGTGGGGGATGGCAGGAAGTTGAACGGTCCGAGGACCCCGCGAACGGGGCGGCCACTCGGGTCTGCCCGCTGCAGAAAGCGGTAGCAACCGCGGGAGGTGTTCGGATGTCATTCACCGTGGTGGAGTTCTCATTCCTCACACGAGAGGAGTTCGGCGCGGACTATCCCTCCCTGTGCGCCGCGGCGGGGCTGGAGCCGACCGCGGGCGGCTACGGGCTCATCCACATGCTTGACGAGGACGGCGACCGCGTGAGTGCGATCTCGACCGACGTCGAGTACCTGCGCGGACTGGTGGCAGATCTGAACGACTCCGACAAGGGGGTCGAGATCGCCGCCGATCGGTTCACCTCGCAGCGAGCCGGCTGGCCCGACGACTGGCTGGCCGCCACTGGAGCGCCGGAATCGGCACCCGCGGTGTGTGCCGAGTGTGCCGGCACAAGGGTCGTGCGCGTCCCCGGCGGAGCGGGCCCGGACAGCGGCGACTGGCCGGCCCCTGAGGCTCGCTGCTTGGACTGCGGGCACCAGTGGCGCCCCGACCCGGCGATGATCGACCACCTCGGGATCGACCCGGACCACGTAGCGGCGTGGATCTCGGACCAGCTGGAGGTGGACCGAAGCGTCGTTGAGGCCGTGCTGGGTCTGGAAGAGGAGTTCCAGCTGGCGGTGGGGATCATCGAGCCCGGGCCGGACACCACGTTCGAGCACTACGACCCCGAGGTGCTCCGCGACGGCCCCCGCGAGATCGACGGGGATCAGCTGGCCGAGGACGCCGAGCGATTCCTGGGCGTCCCCTCCGAGGTGGCGGGCGACGTGCTCGACGCCGCGATGGACTACTTCGTCGAGGTCGGCCTCGTCGATGCCACGGAATGGGCCGACGGGAACGAAGGAACCGGCCTCCCGAGCATCGAGCTGGTCTGGTCGATCGTGACACCGGCCCTTGGCGGCGACCCGCTGCTGGTCGTGCTGCCCCGAGACCTCGTGGACCACTGGATGGACCGGCTCGCAGTCCTGGACTGCACAACTTGGGGTGAGCTCCGCGCGACCGCAACGCCGGAGGTGCTCGACGAGATCCTCGGCCTGTGCGGCTACGGCACCTACGAGCAGTACACCGCCAACCTCGACATCACAGGGTTGGCGCCGCTCCCCGGCGCCGATGCGCTCGCCGCGGAAGCGTATGCCCGCGCTGGCGACCCGCCTGCGGACGACGCCCCCTTCTCGCCCAACGACATCCCCGCGTACTGCGACGGTGACTGGCCACCGTCGGTGGGTTACCTCACTGCGACGGTGCTTCCCGACGAGCTGCTCGACCAGTTCGCTGAACGAGGCATGACCGCCTTCAACGGACCGTTGGCGGAGATCCCGGCGACGAACGCTGAAGCGGTGCTGGCAGCATTCGCCGAGCACGGCTTCGAACTCACCGAGTATCCCGACCTCGAACTGCTCGTCGACCTCCGGGCTTGAACACCGACACCAGCCCGTGGGACCAAGAGGCCCCCGACCAGCTGCTTCGGAGCTTGGCCGCAACAGCGGCCGAGCGGTAAGAGCCCAGCCGAGTCGGCGAGCGTGGGAGGTCAGCCGCTGACATCGCTGTGGCCGTCTCCCGTCGCTGCGGGCGGGGGTTCGTGTCGGTTAGCGCAGAGCAGGGCGGTGAGGACGGTCTGGCCGGCCCACCGTTCACCGTGGGTTGCCCGGGACAACGTCATTTTCGAGATGGTGGAGCGACGTCCGAGTGCCGCGGCGCTCGGACGTCTCGCCCTACTGACCGTTGACAATCCTCGCGGCCACGGAAGTCGTCGACTTACTGGACTCGGGGGGACTTCAGGTCAAGGGGGGATGGCCTGCGGAACGACCACCAAAGCTCCCGTTCTGAGGTCGCAGAGAAGGTTCGGCACCTGGTACGTGAGGTACCTGCCCGATCCCCCGGTCATGCGGCCTTCGGCCGCGGCAGGTGGCCGTAGACGAGCTTGTGTCCGGTGCGCCACACGGTCTGGCGGGTGTCCAGGCTGAGGTTGGCCGAGACCTTCTTGGGTCGACGGTCCACCGGGTAGCGACGGATCCGTTCCCACATCGCCGCCACCACCACCGCAGCCGTTTCCTCGGAGGACCAGGCGCCGCAGGGCGTGAACCTGGCGGTCATGCTCTTCACCGCCGGCATCATCGCCTGCAGCACCGTGCGGCCTGCGAGATCGTCGTCCGCAGCGACCTGCAGCAGCGCCAGGAGGAGCGCGTCCGACTCCTCAGGGTGACCACGTTCGTTCACCTTCTCGACCAGCGCCGCGATCGACTCGAACTCGGCGAACGACGGCGAGGTGGCCGCCCATTGGCGAAGCGAGCGTCGGGCCGCCGGACCTCGGCCGATCTGCACCCACTCCAGATCGAGGCGTTCCAGGATTCCCATCTGACTGCCCATGTGGTGCTCCTTCTCGTCGTCGACGGAAAGGAGCGTGAGGGTGGGCCCTCGACGGGTCTCTCACCCGGGCGAAGGAGGCAACCAGTCGAGCCGTGGGTCGAGTTGTCGAAACGGGAATCAGCAACACGTTGACCGGTCACCGTCGGTCCAAGGGCAGACCCGAAGCTCAGTGAAAGTTCATGAAATCCCACGCGATCTGTTGAACTCCGTTCGCTTCGCTGTAAGGATCCTGCGCACCTGATCATCGACTCTGGGGGTCGACGGGTGGGAGACACGGCGGACACCGATGAGGTGGTGGCGGCGGACGAAGCCCGCGGCACCCGGCCGCGCTCGTGTGCGATCGCTCTCGACCTCTTGGGCAAGAAGTGGACGATCCCGCTCCTGGTCGAGCTCGAGCACGGCCCCCGCCGCCGCTATCAGCTTCGCCAAGCGCTCAAGGTCCAGAACGATCGCCTCGATGCGACCGTCCAGATGATGGTCCGTTGGGGTGTCATCGAGCGCGCCTTCATCCCCTGCGGCCAGACCGACGGTCCTGGCTACGCGATCACCCCACTCGGCCGCGAGTTCCTCGAGTCGGTCGCGAGACTGGGTGAATGGCAACACGATCACCACTCCGAGCTGCTCGCCAACGACCGGGAGTGGAGGGCGAACCACGCCGCCGGTCACCCCTCGAACGACTCCGTTCACCCCTCGACCGGTCTCTGAACCGCACCCTCACCGCACTCAGGTGCGCGCACCGGCGAACCGGTGTGCACCGCCCGTCACCGGCCTCATCTCCCGTTGATCGACAAGCACCTCGGGTCTTTGATCGACCGATGCGAACCCACTCGGCGACTGGGATGACGAGGAAGTGGTCACCCGTGACCATCGTGATCCTCGCGGTGCTCGTCGGCTGTTCGGACAGCGGTCGAGACACTGGTCGAGACACGGATGGTTTAACCACCACCGTGAAGCGCACCTCGACCACGGCCGACGCCACGACGTCGACCACCTCGACTCCCACGTCGGAGACCACCGTTGCCCCGAACTCCGACGAGGCGGTCGTGGCCGCGTACGTCGCGTTCTGGGACCGCTACGTCGAGATCGGCTCGACTCCCCCGCCCTTCGATCCCGACGCAGCCCGCTCGCAGCTCGCCGAGTTCACCACCGGCGCCCAGACCGCCCAGCTGTTCGAGTTCTTCCAGAACAACGCAACGACCGGCGTGGTGGTGCGTGGCGAGACAGACCACGCGCCCAAGGTCGAGTCCAACGACGGCAACGGCGCGGTCGTCCGCGACTGCATGGATGACCGAACCGGTGCCTTCCGAGTCGCCGACGGTTCGCGCATCGACACCGACGACCCCAACCGCCGCACCTACGTCGCAACCATGCGGTTCGAGGGCGGCGCCTGGAAGGTCGAGAGGGTCACCACGGAGCCGGAGCCGTGCACCGTGTAGGTCGCGCCCTGCTGGGCGCCGCCGTCATGTGTGCCACCGGCCTCTCCGGTGCGCTCACCTTGGCGCCGCCCGTCGCAGCCGATGCTGGCGGTGGCGCAGTCACAGATGACTCCGGCATCGACTACGGCGCCATCGTCGGAGGGGGCACGAACGGTGGCGGTTCCGCTGCCAACCCTCGGCGATCGACCGGGCCGAGCTGCACCTACCGCCTCATGGGCGGCCCGGAGGGCTTCCCGGTACACGACGAGAACGGCAACCTGGTCCCGACGACTCCTGGTGGGAACTGGTACGAGAAGACCTGCGACGGGGTGTTCTTCGGGGCGGTCTACCTGACCGGCGCGCCCAATGCGGTCGACCCGGCGGTGCTGGCCGCCGGCGTCCTTCGGCGGATGAACCTCCCGGCACCCCAGATCGCCTCCAGTCCCACCGGCGACCAGATCGTCAACCTGCCCAGCTGGTTCTGGATCCCGAACTGGCAGCCGATCACCGGTACCGCGACCGTCGGCGGCGTCACGGTGACCGTCACCGCCCGCCCGAGCTCCGCGCGCTGGAGCTACGGCGACGGCGCCACCTCGACGTGTGCACCGGGCATCGAGTGGTCGAGCACAGCAGATCCAGGACGCGCCTGCACGCACAAGTGGCGACGATCGTCCGCCGCCCAGCCCGGCGCGGCGTACCAGTTGAGCGTCACCGTCACGTGGTCGGCCTCGTTCACGGTGTCCGGGGGAACTGGTGGCGGCGCCCTCACCCCGCTCAGCCGAACCACCACGGCCCTGGTCCGGGTCGCCGAGGTCCAGGCACTCACCGATCGAGCAGGAGGATGAACATGGCTACGACCACGCGACCGGCACCGAGGACGAACGGGCACTCGACAGCGGGGTCGCGCAGGGCCCCCGAGGCGACCGAGGCGGACCGTGCCGCGGCACGACCAAGAGGATCCCGACGCAACAACGGTCGAATCGCGATCGGTGTGCTGGTCGTGGCGCTCAGCGCGCTCGGCGCTGCGGTGGTGTTCTCCTCGGCGACGGACCGAGTCTCGGTCATCGGGCTCGCACGCGATGTGACGGCCGGTCAGGCGATCGACACGTCGGACCTGACAGAGGTCTCGCTGTCGGGTGGTGATGGACTGGCCACGATTGCCGCTGCAGATGCGAACCAGGTGGTCGGAAGGACTGCGGCGTCCGACCTGAGCAAGGGGTCGCTCCTGAGCGACGCCCAGCTGACCGACGGACCCGCACTCCCCGACGGCACTGTCGTCGCTGGAGCAGTGCTGAAGGCCGGCCAGTACCCGGTCGGGCTAGGGGTCGGTGACGCCGTCCAGGTGGTCGAGACCACCGCTCCGGACGCATCCGGCATCGGCGAACCCGTCGGTCGGGGCGAGGCAACCGTGCTCGACCTCGCCGACTCGTCCGACGGTCAGGGGTTGGTCACCGTGTCGCTGGCGCTTGCTCGCGACGACGCTGCAGCGATCTCCGCCGCTGGGGCTGCGGGCCGAGTGAGTCTGGTGGTCATCCCCTCATGAGCAGTCTCATCTGTGTTGCGGGTGGCAAGGGCGCACCGGGCGCATCGACCGTCGCCCTCGCGTTGGCGCTCGCCGCTGGGTCCGATCAACAGGTCACCCTCGTCGATGCTGACCCCGACGGCGGCGGCCTGGCGGCTCGGCTCGGAGCCTCATCGACTCCCGGACTGGTCTCGATGTCTGCTGCCGCCCGTCATGGGTTCCATCCGGACCTGATCGATGATCACACCCAGGCGCTGACCAACTCCGTCGCACTCCTGCTGGCTCCACCGTCGTGCGAGCAGACGAGCGGCGCGCTGGCCAGCCTCGGCCGACCCTTCGCCGAAGCGCTCGCCACACGCGCATCGATCGCCGATGTGGGCCGGTGGCGACTGCGCTCCCCCGCCTTCGACCTGGTCAGCACCGCCGATGCTGCGTTGCTGGTGATCCATCCGACGCTCGAAGGTGTCGCGCACGCACGGTCGCAACTCGACGACCTTAAGCAGGTGTGCGAGCAGGTCAGCGTGGTGTGCGTCGGCGACCGCCCCTACGGAGCGGCCGAGGTGGTCGACGCGCTCGAGTTCGATGCCGTCACGGTGCTGCCCGCTGACCGTCGGGGCGCGACGCTGCTCGGTTCGGGCGGCGTGTCGGAGCGCTGGGTGAACCGATCGCCGCTGATGCGTTCGATGCGAGCACTGAGCACTCACCTCTTCACGCAAGAGCCGGCGGCGTCATGACCGCGACTGAACAGATCGATGAGTCACTGGTCCGGACGCTGCGAGCCGAAGTCGCCGAGGAGCTCTCCACCTCACTTCGGTCGCTGGAGGACGCCGGGCAGCACCTCGATTCCGACGACGAGGAGATGCTCACCCGCCAGCTGATCGCGGCCCGCCTCGACGAGCTTGCTTCGACGGCGATCCAGGCCGGGCGCACCGTGCTCACCGAGGACGAGGAGCAGGCGTTGGCACGGGCAGTGTTCGACCGCCTCTTCCATCTGGGCCGACTGCAGCCGCTGCTGGACGACGAGAGCATCCAGAACGTCGTCGCGAACGGTCACGACCGGGTCTTCATCGAGTACGCCGGCGGGCTCAAGGTCGAGGGCCCTCCGATCGCGGACTCCGACGACGAGCTGATCGAACAACTCCGCGAGATCGGTCGCCGGTACGGCTTGTCCGAGCGAGAGTTCAACCCGTCACGACCGCAGCTGAATCTGCAGCTCCCCGACGGGTCACGGCTGTTCGCCGTTGCATGGGTCTGTGACCGCCCAGCGGTCTCGATCCGTCGGCACCGCTTCATGAAGCTGACGTTGGCCGACCTCGTCGGGCTTGGAGCGATCGACGAGGGTCTGGCCTCGTTCCTCTCCGCTGCGGTGCGAGCACGACAGCAGTTGATCGTCGCCGGAGCGACCGGTGCGGGGAAGACCACCATGCTGCGGGCGCTCGCCGCGGAGATCCCGGCGAGCGAGCGCATCGTGACGATCGAGACCGAGCTCGAGCTCGGCCTGGACCGCTTCGCCGATGTCCATCCCGACTGCGTCGCACTCGAGGCTCGCGAGGCGAACGTCGAGGGCGCGGGGCAGGTGACCGCAGCGGAACTGGTGCGAATGAGTCTGCGCATGAACCCGGATCGGGTCATCGTCGGCGAGGTCCGCGGCGACGAGATCGTCCCGATGCTGAACGCGATGAGTCAGGGCAACGACGGCTCGATGTGCACCGTGCACGCAGATTCATCCGCGACCGTGTTCAACAAGATGGCGCTCTATGCCATGCAGTCCCCCGAGCGGTTGCCGCTCGAGGCGACCTGCCAGCTCGCAGCGGCAGCCGTCGACCTGGTGGTGTTCATCGCGAAGTCCCGCCACGGCCGATGGGTGTCATCCGTGCGCCAGGTCGTCGGTGTCGACGGATCGCAGGTCGTCACCAACGAGCTGTTCCGACCCGGGCCCGACGGTCGTGCCGTGCCGGGCGTGCCCGTGCCGCATGATCTCTCCGCAGAACTCGTCGCGCACGGATGGGACGAGCGTCTGCACGACCGGCCCCAGGGGTGGTGGACGTGATCGCGCTCGTGGTCCTCGCGGTGGTCGGGGTGGCAGCCGGCGCGTGGCTCATCGTCGATGGATGGCGTCCCGCACCCATTGCCGGCGATGCGCACACCGTGATCACAGCGTCGATGCAGCGACACGACCACAAGGTGCGGGACCGAGCGCTGCGAGCCGCACTCCTCTCGATTGTGCTGTTGGTCCTGTCGGGCTGGCCGATCGCTGCGATCGCCGGTGCCCTCTTGGGCTGGTTCTCCCCGGAGCTGTTCGCCAGCAGGTCGGATCGCGACCGTGCGCTGGCCCGTACCGAAGCGATCGCGTCCTGGACCGAGATGCTGCGCGACACGATCTCGGCTGCGCACGGCCTCGAGGCGGCGATCGCAACGACAGCGCCCGTCGCCCCGGAACCGATTCGACCGGAGATCGAGCACCTCGCACGTTCGCTCAAACGGACCTCGCTGCCCGAGGCGCTCCGCCAGCTCGCGGTCGACCTGGCCCACCCGATCTCGGACCTGGTGGTCGCGTCGCTCTCGGTCGCCGCGAACGGCGCGGTCAAGGACCTGGCCGAGCTGTTGGGACTGCTTGCTGACTCGGCCCGGGACGAAGCTGCCATGCAGATGCGCGTCGAAGCTGCCCGAGCCCGGATGCGGACCGCGGTTCGTGTCATCACATCAGTCACCATCGTCACCGCCGTCGGGCTCGTCGCGCTCAACCCGGTCTACGTCGAGGTCTACCGAACAGCTGTCGGACAGATCGTCCTTGCCGGGATCGTTGTCGCTTGGGGCGCGGCGCTCTGGTGGCTGTCGTCGATGAGTCGGTTCCGTCAGCCGGAACGCTTCCTCATCGCCGTCACACAGACCGGGGGCTCGCGATGACCGCAGCGATCCTGCTCGGGGTGTCCGCTGGCCTCGGCGTACTGCTGATTCTCGGCGGTCTCGCACCTGCGCGGGTCCCGTTGGACCGCGCGCTCGCCCACCTCGAGGAGGTGCCGACCACCAGGGTCGACCGTCCTGATCCGCGCTGGGTCAGCCGGCTCGGAGCGCCGTTCGTCGACACAACGGCGGGTCGAGCGTTGACCAAGCCCATCCGACAGGACCTGGAGGTACTCGGGCGCAGCCCGCAGGAACACCTCGCACGCCACCTGGTCATGGTGACCGTCGCGCTTCTGTGGGCACCCGCCACCTTCGCGCTCATGGCGCTCGGCGGCGTCGAGGTGTCGTGGACCCTGCCAGTGTGGATCTCACTGGTCTTCGCTTCGGTGGCATTGGTGGTGCCGACCCTGGCGGTGCGGGCAGAGGCGGCAACCCGTCGTCGTTCGTTCCGTCACGCTCTCGGTTGTTTCCTCGACCTCGTCGCGGTCCGGCTCGCTGGTGGCGCCGGTGTCGACTCCGCGCTCGCCGGCTCCGCAGCGGCTGGCGAGGGATGGGCCTTCGCCCAGCTCCGACGATGCCTGGCCGAAGCCCGACTCCGGGGCGAACCCTCCTGGCACGGGCTTGCGACCCTCGGCGAGGAGATCGGCGTGACCGAACTGCAGGAGCTCGCTGCGTCGGCGGGACTCGCCGGCGACGAAGGCGCACGCGTGCGGGTCTCGATCGCAGCGAAGGCCCGGGCGATCCGTCTGCGAGGACTCGCTGACGCCGAAGGCGCTGCTCAGTCAGCGAGCGAGCGGATGTCGCTCCCGGTCGTGCTGCTCATGACCGGCTTCATCGTCTTCCTCGGCTATCCCGCCATCGCCCAGGTCATGAACGGTCTCTGACCACCAACGTCTCTCACTACAGAGGAGCACACCATGTCCATCATCCCGATCATGTGGGCACTCGCCCAAGCGCGCATCCAGATGGCACGACACGACCAACGCGGCGAGATCACCGAGAAGGTCATCATCATCGCCGTCTTCGCAGCCCTTGCGATCAGTGTCGGCGCGATCGTCGTCACGAAGGTCACGAACAAGGCCGACGCGATCAATCTCGACAGCTGATGCAACCGTCCCGTCACCGCTCCGAACGTGGCGACGCGACGGTCGAGACGATTCTGACCGTACCCGTCGTACTGTTCCTGATCCTCGTGGTCATCCAGGCCGGCATCTGGTTCCACGGCGCGCAGATCGTCGAGGCCGCAGCCCAGGAAGGCGTGCGCGCCGGCAGTGTCGAGACGGGTACCGCAGCCGACGCCGAGGGACGGGCACGTGAGTTCATCGCAACACTGTCGCCGTCCATCGCCTCTACGGCACAGGTGCAGGCGTCGAGAGGCGCCGACATCACGAGGGTCTCGGTGAGGAGCCGGGTGCAAGCGGTCATCCCTGGCTTGCGACTGGCGGTATCCGGTACTGCAGAGAGCCCGAGCGAGCGGTTCAGGGAGGACCGATGACGCGGGACACGAGCCCGGCGGGACGCCGGCCGCGTACCGAGCGGGGCTCGGCGAGCGTCGAACTCGTCCTGCTCACGCCTGTGCTCGTCGGGATGCTGTGTCTGGTCGCTGCGTTCGGCCGGGTCCAGAACGCTCACGCTGACATCGACGCCGCAGCGCGTGACGCAGCACGGGCGGCATCGATCGAACGAACCCCAATGGCGGCACGGCTGGCCGGCGAACGAGCTGCCGTGGCAGGACTGAACGCAGAGGGATACCGGTGCGACCCGCTCGTGGTGGCGGTGGACACCGCCGGTTTCGCAGCCGATGCCACCGTGAACGTCACTGCTGCCTGCACACTCCGACTCTCCGAGGTCACCGGCATGGGAATCCCAGCGGCGGCCACCCTCACCGCACGGTTCTCCGAGCCTGTCGACCGATTCCGAGGCACACGATGACCGGCCGGGATGAGCGCGGCACCGTCACGGTATTCGTCGTGAGCATGACCGTCGCGCTCCTGCTTGTCGCGGGCCTCGTCCTCGATGGCGGCCGCGTCATCGCCGCGCACCGCGAGGCCGATGCAGTAGCTGAAGCTGCTGCTCGAGCCGGCGCGCAGGGTCTCGACGAGACAGGGCTTCGCCAATCCGATGGTGCACCGATCCGGCCTCCGGACGCCGCAGCCCGCGTCGAGCGATACCTCGCCACCACGGGATTCTCCGGAACGACCTCTGTCGCCGGCGATGTCATCAGCGTCATCGTGCAACGCCCGCAGCCCCTGGCGATCCTCACGCTCGCCGGGCTGCGGACCACCTCGATCGAGGGTTCCGGTAGCGCTCGAGCCGTTCGATCCGTGAGAGGCGAGCCATGACCCTGCTGATCACACCACCCGGACTGCCTTCGCGGAGCAGGCGTCTCGCCTCCGGGTTGACGTCGCTTGCCGTCAGCCTCCTCCTCGTCGTCGGCGTACCGGTTCTCCTCTTGCGACTGGCTGGATGGCCACTCCCCCAAAGTCTCCCGTCGCCCGGTGACATCGCCGACGCCCTGGGCCGGAGCTCAGTCTCCGACGCCGTCATCGTGAAGGCGCTCGCGCTGGTCGGCTGGGCGGCGTGGCTGATGCTGTGTTGGACACTCGCCGCCGAGCTGTGGGCGTGGCTGAGCGGACGCCCATCACCGAACCTCCGGTTCGGCGGCCCGTTCCAGACGATCTCGCGACACCTCGTCACCAGCGTCTCGCTGATGGCGACCGCGCTGGTCTCGCCGATGGGCGCGCAGCCGACGCTGGCGTTGCCAACCACGCCCGTTGTGGCCACCCAGCCAATCGCTAGCAATCCTGCCGCTGTCACGATCACCCGGGTGGCCGCTGCGACTCCGGAGACCCAACCTGAACTAGCGGCTTCCGTGGCCGTGCCGGTGGCCCCGACCTACACGGTGCAACGGCGTGACTCGCTGTGGGCGATCGCCGAGACCCAGCTCGGCGACCCGATGCGATGGCGCGAGGTCTGGGACCTGAACTGCAACCGCGACTTCGACGGTGTGAGGTTCACCGACCCCAATCTGATCTATCCCGGCTGGACGCTGCGGCTGCCCGAAGGGGCAGCTCTTGCACCACCACCGACGCCAGTCGAAGCGCCCGCCCCACCCCTACCTGTTCCCATCCAGCCAGCTGAGCCTGATGTTCCGCCATCGACCATCTTGTCGATCCCTCCGATGAACTCAGATAGCGCTTCACCACTCCCAACCACGACACCAACCTCGGGACCTACGCGTCCGCAGACTCCCTCTGAGGTACCGAACCGGTCCGAACCCGTCACTGCGGACTCGGTGGATAAGGACGGCGTGCCGATGCTCGCAGTCTTCGCCGGAGGAACCTTCCTTGCGACGGCGCTGGCGCTCCTGCTCGCCCGACTCCGTCGCTCCCAACAGCGCCGCCGCCGACCCGGACACCCGCCGCACCTTCCACGCCCCGAAACAGCCTCGATCGAGTCGACCCTGCGACGTGGCGCGGACGCCGGTCGCACCGACCGGTTGGACGTCGCGTTGCGAGCGTTTGCGGGCGCGGCAGGGGGCGATCGGTTGCCGGAGCTGGCAGCGATCAGAGCGAGCGGGGACGAAGTCGAGGTCCTGCTCGGCCAACCAGCCGCCACGACTCCTCCGGGGTTCGAGGACCGAGGGGACCATCGGGCGTTCGCAACACAGGCCGGTCTCGCTGACGACGTGCTCATCGCCTTGGCCGGAGACACGCCGCCACCCTGGCCGACGGTGGTCGCTGCCGGGCAGCTCGGCGACGACCCCGTATTGATCGACCTCGAGAGCGCTGGGGTTCTCATGATCGACGGCGAGGGCGCCGTCTCGACCGTCCGACGGATGATCACCGAGCTGGCGTCGTCGCCGATCTCGGACCTGATCGACATCGTCGTCGTCGGTGAACGAATGGAGCTCTCCGGCAGTGACCGGATTCGGTCGGTCGACTCCGTCGAAGATGGCCTCGACCTTCTGGAACTGGCTCGAAACACCTCACGAGAGTCGTTGACCCAGCTTGGTGATGCCGACACGCCCACGGCACGACTCACTCATTCGGCCGAACACGGGTGGGGCGTGACCATCCTGGTGTCGCTCAACGAGTTCACTCCGGCGCAGTCGGACCGGCTGACGTCCTTCGCCGCCCCTCGAAGCGGGATGGCCGCCCTACTCCTCGGCTCGCCACTCGGAGAGGGATCCTGGTCGTTGACCGTGAATGGCCGGGTTCTGCTCCGGCCGCATCAGTTCGATCTCGGCCCCTTGCCGCTGGAGGAGCACGAACTCCAACAGGTCAACGACCTGCTCGCCGACGCATCGCTCGGTGATCTCGACTCTGAGCTCACCTGCTTGGACCTCGGTCCTGGTCCCGACGACCACGGAGTCGTCGATCCCGGTCTGCCGGAGCGCAGCTCCGACGACCCATCTGCCGGCGAGTCGGAGCCATCACGGCCCAAAGCCACGTCCGACCCAGAGGTGTTCGTCCCGCTCTCGATGCCGGCCGAGCCGAACAGCGAAGAGATCGACGTCGAGATCAAGGTGCTCGGCCCCATCGACATCGACGGCGTTGAACCGATCGGGCGGCGGCGATCCATCGAGCTGGCCGTCTACCTGGCGCTGCATCCGGAAGGGGTGACAGCCGGCCGTCTCAAGACAGCCATCTGGCCCGACACCGAACTCGCCCAGGGCACCTTCAACACCACGGTGTACAGGGCGCGGGTCGGCCTCGGGGTGGACAGGACAGGTCAGCACCACCTTCCGCATGCCGTGAACATCGGTGCCTGCTACTCGCTCGGGCCCTACCTGGCGACTGACCTCGCACGGTTCACCAATCTGGTGCGCAGTTCGAAGGCTGCTGTCGACGCAGCAGAGGAGATCGACCTGCTCCGCTCGGCGATTGAGCTGCTGCGCGGCCAGCCGTTCGAGGGAGTGACGAGCGGGTACGAGTGGGCGTTCACTGAGGGCATCATCACCGAAACCGAGGCCATGATCGCCGACGCAGCGCATCGACTCGCCCAGCTGCTGCTCGCAGGTGGCGACCACGAGGCAGCCGCGTGGGCTGCACAACGGGGGCTGAAGTCCGTGCCGGGAAGTGAGCCGTTGTTCCGAGATCGCATGGAGGCAGCGCATCTCGCCGGTGATCCCGCTGCGGTCGACCGGATCGTCGAGGAGCTGTGCCATTACGTAGAGACGCTCGACCCGTTCGACGATCTCCACCCCGAGACCATTGAACTCTGGCGGCGGATCGGCCGACCACGCGCAACACTGGATCGGGCTTCGACCGACGCGCAGACCGGCCACTGACGTCGCCTACCGAGCACCAGAGGCTGGGTCCCTGAAGTTGTACCGGTGGTTCGGCACAGGTGACGACCGGGGCGCGGGTCTCGTCTGGACGTTCGCAGCCAGACTCAAGCTTCCCGTGGCCAGTAGCCGATCGGGTTCTGGGCGCTCTGCGTGAAGGGAACGCGCTTGCCAAGTCGACCGACATACGCGTCGAAGGCCCTACCGGAGCGAAGTAGACGACCGGCGAAGAGATAGCGACCATCACTCCGGCGGCGCCACGACCCTCGGTCGATCTCGACCACACCGCGTGTCACTTGCGCATGGACCGCGACCGCGTAGCGCACCCCGAGACGTTCCACGTTCGCCGGGCTGATTCTCCACCATGCGCGCATCGAGTCATACAGCTCGACATCGGTGATTCCGTGGTACCAACCCTTGCCCACCCGGCGACTACTACCTTCGAGCCGGTCCTTCTCGGCTCTCCAGTCGCCGAGACGGATAAGCACGGACGGCGGTTCGGAACCATCAAGCAACGGTGCCCCGTAGCGAGCGATCACCTCTGCCAGTGGAGCGCGACCCTCGCCACGGTCATGTCCGCCCACGGCATTCGTCAACCCGGGCAGCGTCGCTATCAGCGCGGCTTCCACCTTGAATGCTTCCTCCTCGGTAAGCCGGTGTCGCACGATGTCGATACCCGGCTCGCGACCAGATCGGCGGATCTGTGCGATTCGACGTTGGGTCGCGCTACGGGTGCGAGTGTCATCGTCACCGAGCTCAACAGCAGCCCGCAGATCGCCGACGTTCAGGTGCGAAACAGCACGGCCGCCGCGGCCCTTGCCCACGTAGAACGGGACACCTGGTTGACCGTCAGTGGGGTCGAGCAACACATAGACGTACGACTGCAGCTCCCTCGCCACCTCCCGTGGAAGGTTCGTTCGCCCCGACCGACCGGACAAAGCCTTGGCCATCAGAAGGCCGGCGGACAAGCGGACGAAACGAGCGCGTCGAGTGAACGATCAACCGTCGTGTAGCCCTCGAGCAGATCGATCCGATCCCGACCACGGGCCCAGAGATGCCCGGTCCAGGTGTCGACCACGAACGCTGGCTCGGCGAGGGAGAACTCACCAGCGTCACCGGCTGGGCCAACGAACCAGAACCGGTACTCCCCGTAGCCGTCGAGCCCGCCTTCGACCGACGACACGTGGCCAGCAGCATCGGGGAACTGGTCGAACAACTGTCGTCGGACTTCGAGCCCGCCATCAGAATCTGCGACGCCGTTGGTAGCGGTCCATCGTGCAGGACCGAGCACGCTTCGCTCGAGGAACGCTGAGATCACCATCGGTCCGATCGATTCGCTGGTCGTCCGTGGAGTCGGGGTCGGCGAGGACAGTCCCCCGAGGCGCTCAAGCTGCTCGACGACGTAGCTCCGTCGGTTGTCGCACAGCAGGACCTCAAGCCAGTTGAACCTCTCGTCGTCACCGCGATCGAACCACGAGCCGTGCGTCAGATGAGCGCCCGCATCCACGTTCATGTGAACAACGACTTCGGGACCGTCCTCGTCGGTGATCCGGTAGACAGAGACGCAGTTGTATTGGCCGCCGCCCGGATGGGTTTCGATCACCCGTAGCTCACCGGGGTGGCGCCTGACCAGCTCGGCGGCGACCCACCAAGCGAGAGTCGTCGACAGCTGCGTGTTCTGAACCGACCACTCCTCACCGGCGAAGTGCAGTAGTTCGTCGAAGCGAATCTCTCCCATGCGTAGAACCGTAGTGACGAAGGGCGACATCTGGCGCGACCGCGCGGCGTGAGCTTCGGCGTCGCGCCCGCACTCTGCGCTAGCCGTTGCGGGGCGCAGATTGTCTCGACGATCCCCTAGGGTAAGAAGGGCCTCGCCGCTGGGTCGCAGCGTCCTCACATCTCGAGTCGAGTGAGAGGAGCGACGCATGGACGTCCTCGAAGTAGGACCCGCCGAACGAACGATGGTCCGCAGGTGCCACGTCTGGTGCTGGTCCAACGATCCGCTACCGGCGGAGTGGGAGCAGCGCAAGCTGATCGTCGGTGGGCCTTCGGTCGTTGGCCTGATGGCAGGCGCCATGACAGCAGCGCTCTCTGCGAGTGGCAATCGCAGGCGACGCAAGGCTGCGATCGCGGCAGCGGGCCCGGGGTGGCGGTATGTCACCACCGGATCCGGTCAGGTCGCCGACGGTCAGTTGCTCATCCGGGACCAGCAAGGAGCGGTACTCACCTTCGACCTCCGGTCGTCCGGTCAGCTCGACTCGCCTGATTCCGGCTGGCTGCGGTTCCAGGCAACCGGTTCGCCGACCTGGTGGGCGGTCGAGGTCAAGTAGCCCTCCGACACAGCTGGCTGATCAACGGGTACGGGTCGGCGGCTCCCCCGCCGCCTGGGTGCATCTCGAAGTGGACGTGCGGCGGCGTCGTGCGGGCGTTGCCGGTGTTGCCGAGCAGGGCGACCGGCTGACCCGCGACGACGCGAGTCCCTCGGGCGACGAGGTTCTGCCGGTTGTGCGCGTAGTACCACCGTGTCCCTGAGTCACCACGGAGCCAGACGGTGACTCCGCCAAGTCCGATGTCGACGTCACTCGACTTGTCGATGATGCCGCTCTCGATCGCGACCAGGACCGTGCCAGAGGGAGCGAAGATGTCGTTGCCCTGATGGAGACGACCGCCAGACCGGGGAGCGTGCCAGTCGGCGCTGTGACGGATCGGCACACCGACGGGACATGTCAACCCGTCCGCCGAGACGCTCGACGACGACCTCGCTGCCGCTTCGTACTCGGCGGCCTTGGCGAGCACCTGGTCGACGTACGCCGAGCTGCGGTTGTACGTGAGGATCGCTGACCTGACGTCGGTGATGTTCCCGCTCGTGCCGCACAGATAGGCGGCAGCGGTCCAGATCGCGTCCCATGCGTTGTGCGCTGACGGACCGGACCCAGCAGGTCGGCCAGGTGCAAGCCGAGCCCATCGCTCCCACGTCGAGGGAAGGAACTGCATCGGGCCCTGCGCGTGCGCCCATCCATCAGGTGACGTCGGGTCGGGAATTCGTACGAAGCCTCTCCTGCCATCGAGCGCTGGGCCGAGGATCCGGGGCGACACCTCGCCGGTCGATGGATCGAGGTGTCCACTCCCGTGTCGACTCTCGATCGAGCCGATCGCGGCGAGCACCGTCCACGGCAGTCCTGGGCAGGACCCCGCTGCGGCGACGTAGACGCCGAACAACGATTCGGGGATGTCTCCGACCGTTGCGCCATCCACTGCGACACGGTCGGAGCCGGCGGACTGTCCACCGGCTACGGCGGCCACGCCGATCAGACCCACCATCAGCACCGCCACGACCACACCGACGACCTTCATCACGGACCTCCTCGACGATCGACCTCCTAAGCGCGGCCGATCCAGGGAGCTCCGACAAGAAATCGCACACACGTATCGATCCACGCGCGCTTAGGAGCAGCGAGACCCTCGGTCTCTTCCACCCACCCACTCCGGGGGAGGGCCGTCCACTCCTCCTACGACGGCTCTCCCCCGGAGAAAGGAAATGACGTGCTGGTCGCTCTCCAACTCCTGCTCGGCGATGTGAACGCCACGCCAACCACCGCGGGCATGCCCGGCGCCGAGCTTGTCCAGAAGCTCTTGAACTGGCTGACCCAGATCGCGTTGTGGGGGTCGCTCGCATCGATGCTGTGCGGCGCCGCGATCTACGGATTGTCGCAGCAGACCGGCAACTACTCAGGCGGGTACCTCGGCAAGAAGCTCGCGCTCGCCGGAGCGATCGGCGCATGCCTGGCCGGCATTGCCCCCACAGTGATCAACATGCTGTTCCGGGCGGCGAGCTGATGGGTGCCCGAATCCTGCTGGTCCCGTTGACGGTGTGTGCCGCACTCAGCGGTTGCGGTTCCAGCACGGCCGACCCTCGTGACAACCGACCAGACCCAACGGACGCGCCGACGACAGCGATCGCCAGCACGGTCGCCGATTCGAAGGGCAGCGAGAGCGCGACTGCGGCAGCCGTGCGGTTCGTGTGCTCGGGACAGCTGCTCCTCGACACGCCACCAGGGCAGCTCGCTCAGGTGATCCGTGACCTGTGGACGGAATCCGCAGCCGACGCTGCGATCGCCGAGACGGTGGCCCAGCTGGTCGACCTGCGAGATCAGCTCTCCGCTGGTCGAGGTGCGACCCGTTACCGCCAGAGCGTGATCGCTGCTCGGGTCGAGTCCGCGTCGCCGAGCGAGGCCACGGTGTCGCTCTGGTGGGTCGGCGTGCTGTCGCGAGACGGCGCCGCATTGCCGCAAGCGCAATGGTCGACGTCTCGCATCACGCTGGTCCTCGAGGACGGCAGATGGAAGGTATCGGCGCAGTCGACTGACCGTGGTCCGACCCCGGACCACAGCTCTGATGCCGAACCGCTGTCGAGCACCGAACTCGAACGGAGCCTCGACGGGTTCGTCAACTGGGAGGCGAACCGATGATCCCCGACCCCATCGACGTCATCACCGACACGGTCGCCGGGTGGTCCTGGGACCAGGTCGCCAACGGGATCGCGCGCTGGATCCTCGGCGCGATCGCCGAGCTGCTCGACGGCGTCCTGAACTTCCTCAAGACGTCCGTCCGACCGGACGTCACCGACGCATGGTTCTCGGGCGCCGGGTCGCCCTACGCAGCAGTCCGCAATGTGAGCGGCGTCCTGCTCGTCGCGTTCCTCCTTGCCGGCATCATCCAGGGGCTCATCGCTGGCGACCCGGCCGGGATGATCCGTCGGATCGCTGCCGACGCACCGCTGGCCGTGCTCGGCATGGTCGGCACCACGGTCGTGGTGGACCTGCTGTTGGACCTGACCGACTCGTTGTCGACTGCGGTGCTCGGCGAAATCAACGGGGACACACTGTCGTTCCTCGAGTCGTTCCGGATCAGTTCACAAGTGATGACCGGCGGGTTCTCGACGGTCATCATCGGGCTCGTTGCCGTCGCCGCGGCGGTGCTGCTGTGGATCGAGCTGATGATCCGGTCCAGCCTCATGTACCTACTCGTCGCCATGTCGCCGCTCGCGTTCGCCGCGTCGGTCTGGCCAGCGGCCAAGGGGATCCTGCGACGCCTCATCGAGCTCATGCTCGGGGTGATCCTGTCGAAGCTCGTCATCTCCATCGCACTGGCGATCGGCGTGGCCGCACTGGGTGGGGTCGGCAACGCTGCCGGTTCGTCGCCGGGAGTCGGCGAATGGGCGGCACAAGGACTCGGAGCGCTCGCCACGGGCACGTCGATCCTCTGCCTCGCTGCGTTCTCACCGTTCATGGTGTTGAAGCTCATCCCGATCGCAGAGTCCGCTATCGCCGCCCAGGGGATGTCCCGTGCGCCGATGAACGCCGCCCGGTCAGGAATGAACACCGCCTACTACGCGCAGTCGATGGGCCGGCTCGCCGGAGGCCGAGGGGGTGGCACTGGGGACCCTCCGCCCGCTGATGCCTCGGCGCCCTCGTTCGGCATCCCGGCGGAAGGTCCATCCGGAGGGCCGGGAGGAGTGAGTGCGACAGGCGCAGCTGGCCAGGCCGGCGACGGAGCAGCAGCAGCCGGAACGGAAGTGGGAAGCGCGAGCGCTGGTGGCGGAGCGGCGGGCGCCGCCGGCGGCGGAGGAGCTGCTGCAGGTGGAGGAGCTGCTGCAGGTGCAGTGGCTGGTCCAGCTGCTGTGGGTGTCGCTGGGTTGGAGGGAGCGAAGGCAGCGAAACGCACAGGCGAGGGAGTGGCGGACCAGGCCGGATCCATGGGGGGCCAGGGCACCGATTCCGGGTCGGCCGGTCGGAGCGGCACCCAAGGAGCCGACCGATGGCAGCGCGTCGCGAACTCGCCATCGAGCCCCGACCCCAGCGAACCACTGCCCCAGGAGCCCTGATGAACGTCGCGCGTCGCACCTACCGCTTTCCGGCGCGAGACCGCACCGGTTGGCTCCTCGGTCTCCAGGCTGCTCAGTGCCTCATCCTCGGATCGGGAGTATTCGCCGGCGGAATCCTGTTGAACCTCGGGGCACCAGGCCCGCTGATTCTCGGAGTAGTCGCCGGCTCGATCATCGCCGCGTTCGCTCCAATCGCTGGACGTCCCGGGTACGCCTGGCTGCCCGTCGCCGCCAGCTGGCTGTCCGGCGGTCACCGGCGCCGCAACTGGACAGCATCTGTGCCGAGGCGACCGCTTCATGCGGACCCCGGCGCTGACCCGACGCTCCAACCGGAGTGGCCGCCATTCCTGTACGGAATCGAGCTCCAGGAGTACGAGGGTCTGCGCGCAGGGTCGACCATGGTCGTGGCGTCGGACTGTCGCTCGGGAAGCGCCACCGGACTGCTACGAGTCGCCGGACGAGAGTTCGCCCTCATTGACCGATCTGAACAGGACCGCCTGCTCGCCGGATGGGGCGATGCCTTGGCGGCGTTCTGCAAGGAACGCTCACCGGTTGCGGCTGTCCGATGGTTCGAGTGGTCGGCCCCTGCCGACGCGTCCGAGCACCTGCGGTGGGCACAGGACCGAATCGGACCTCGCGCCGACCCGTCGATCGTGGCCGGCTACGAGCAGATGGTTGCGGCGGCCGGTCCGCTGTCGACCCGTCACGAGACCATCGTGACCGTCACCGTCGGCGGACTCGTTGGGCGGATCGGTTCGGGGGGACGACGACGGCGAGAACGGGCGGTGGTCGACACACTGCGCGATGAGCTGCGTTTGTTGTCGGACCGACTGGTCGCGACCGGACTCGTGGTCGAGCCCGCACTCACCGTCTCGCAGGCGAGCCAATTGCTGCGCAGCCGGCTGGACCCGACGACCGCCGGAGTCGCGGTCGAGTCGGGGTCGTCGACACTCGCCGCACTGGCAGGGTGCCGCTCACCGGGGAACGCGGGGCCGATGGCGACGCGTCACGAGTGGACCCATGTCGCTGTGGACGGAGCGGTGCACGCGTGCCTCGCAATCGTGGAGTGGCCTCGGCTGGAGGTTCCCGCCAGCTGGATGGAACCGCTGTTGCTGCACGCGGGCGGGGTCCGCACGATCTCGTTGCACCTGGAGCCGGTGCCACCGTCGCAAAGCCAGCGTCGTGTCGACAAGGACTCGACCCGGTTGATCGTCGACGCCGAGCAGCGGTCCCGCTCCGGGTTCCGAGTGGGTGCCCGTCACCGACGCGCCGAGTCCGACGTCGCGGAGCGCGAGTCCGAGCTGGTGTCGGGCTACTGCGAGCTGGAGTTCTGCGGACTCATCACTGTGACTGCCACCGACCTCGAGCAGCTGGAGCGGTCGTGTGCGGAATGGGAGCAGGTGGCGGCGCATGCAGGACTCGAGCTGCGACGGCTGAACGGTCAACACGATGCCGCCCTCGCCTGCACACTGCCGATCGGACTCGGGCCCTCCCGCCGGAGCGTCGAATGAGACCGACGTTGGGCATGGCCCGACACCGGGCCACGACCGCGCACCTGTGCTCCGCGTATCCGTTCGCCGCAGAACTCGGGCTCGGCGTCGGCGGGGTCCACATGGGCACCAACCTGCTGACGGGCGGTGGCGGGTTCGCGTTCGACCCGTTCGAGGCGTACTCGCAAGGGATCGTGACGAATCCCAACATGTTGATCGCCGGAGAGCCCGGCGTCGGCAAGTCAGCGACCGCCAAGACGTTCATCCACCGTTCGGTCGGCGTGTTCGGCCGCTGGGTCGCGATTGCGGACCCGAAGGGCGAGTACCTGCCGCTGGCCGACTCACTTGGCCTGACGGTCATCAAGCTGCATCCCGGCGGCAGCACACGAATCAACCCGCTCGACGCCGGCCCGTCTGCCGATGTCGACGACGACGAGCGGGTCCGGCGGCAGTCGGAGATGCTCACGGCCCTGCTGGGGTCGGTCCTCAAGCGGGATCTCGACCCGGCTGAGGACGCGGTGCTGGGCGGGGCACTTCGCCGGCTGGGCCAGAGCGGCATCCAGCACCCGACCCTGTCCGACGTCGCAGCGCTCATGGCGGCGCCGACCGCCGACATGGTCACCACCACCATGACCGACACCGAACTGGCCAAGGCGGTCGAGGCGATCCCGTTCGCGCTCGGCAAACTCCTGGACCGGTCACTGCGCGGCATGTTCGACGGACCGACCAACGTCGAGATCGACTGGCACGGCCCCGGGCTGGTCCTCGATCTCTCGGCGGTACACCACGACAACGAGGCGCTCACTCTGGTGATGGTCGCTGCGACCGCCTGGCTCCAGGCGCTCATGACGACATCGGGTGGCCCTCGACGCATTCAGGTGCTGGACGAAGCGTGGGCGTTGCTCGGCTCCGAGCGCACCTCGAAGTACCTCCAGGCGTGCTGGAAGCTGTCGCGCTCGTACGGGGTCGCAAATCTCGCGATCGTGCACCGGCTGTCCGACCTCCGATCACAGACCGACGACGGCACCTCGGCATCGAAGGTCTCGATGGGCCTACTCGCCGACACCCAGACCCGCATCCTGTTCCGCCAGTCCACCGACCAGGTCGCCGAAGCCGGAGCGTTGCTCGGGCTCACGAGCACAGAATCGGACCTGCTCCCCCGCCTCGTCAAAGGCCGAGCGCTCTGGAAGATCGCAGGGCGCAGCGCGGTCGTCGCGCACTCCATCGGAGCTCATGAACGGGAGTTCTGCGACACCGACGCAGCGATGGTCGGCGGTTGACGTCGAAGGGTCACGCTCGACCAGGGCGAGGAGCGCAACAGCTGGACGACATCGAGGATCTGCTCGCCACGGCGCTCTTCGCATCGGCCGGCATCATTTCGGCCATCTCGCTGATCGTGCTCGGGGGAGCCCAGCTCGCTGCGATCACGTTCGGCGACGGCTCCCTTTCCGCAGGCCTGGCGGACAGCGTCGAGGCGCTGGTGGCGCTCCCCTCCAACCTGTCGGACCCCGCCGCTGCCTGGGCCCCGCACGTCGCGACCCGACTCCCAGGACCGATCTCCTACTGGGTGTGCACCTGCGTCGTCTCGGCTGTCTTCGCGTCTGCCGCCGTGTTCGCTGTCCGCTGGTGGCTCGGTCGGCGTGGGCGTAGCGGGGCATTCGACGCGGGAGAAGGTGGACTGGCCAGGCCACGAGACACCCGCACCCTGGCAGTTCGTCATCCGACGCCGGGACGGCTGACCCTTGGCCTTCAAGGTCGCCAGCTGCTCGCTGCGGAACCTCGAGCGAGCCTCGCCGTCGTGGGCCCGACCGGGTGCGGCAAGACCATCGGGTTCGCCATTCCTGCGCTGCTCGAGTGGAACGGCCCGATCATCGCCACCAGCGTCAAGACCGACCTGCTCGATGCCACGCTCACCCACCGCGCAGCAGCCGGGAAGGTCTGGGTCTACGACCCGACCTCGTGCAGCGGGCTCCCAGCTGCGACCTGGTCTCCGCTCTGCGCCTGCAGCGACTGGCGCGGCGCGATGCGCGTGGCGACCTGGTTGTGCGAAGCGGCGCAGCCGAAAGCCGACACCGTGTCCGATGGCGACTACTGGTACTCGCAGGCCCGCAAGGGTCTCGCCCCGTACCTGCTTGCCGCGGCGACCTCGGGCCGGACGATGAGCGATGTCGCCCGCTGGATCGACCTACAGGAAGAGGCCGAGGTCCAGGATGCACTGATCGACGCGAGCGGACTCGAAGCTCAGGTCGCCATGCTGCGGCGGACCGGGCGGGTGGAGGAACTGGAGGACCAGCTCGCCGCCGAGGTCGAGAACGCTGTCATGGCGGATGCACGCGATCGGTATGGAGGGGGTGACAGTGGTCGGGCTGACAAGTGGCTCAAACAGGAGCTCTGGAGCTGGCCGGTCGAGGTGCAGATGCAGGTCGCGCAGGAGATCGATGCCGAGCTCAATCGTCGGGTCGAGGAAGCGCTGAGGGCCGAGGCCCGACCGACGCGCCTGTCCGACGGGCCTCCGAACCCTGCGCTGATCTCTGCCCAGGCACTGTGGGGGAAGGAGAGCCGACTGAAGGGTTCGGTGTTCGCCACCATGGAGAACGTGCTAGCCGGCTACGCCGACCCGGGCGTCGGCGACGCAGCGGCCAGCAGCGAGATCGACATCGACGAATGGCTGAGCGGCGACAACACAATCTTCGTCATCGCCACCGCTCACGAGCAGGCGCGGCTACGGCCGGTGCTGTCGGTCCTCATCCAACAGGCGATCCGCGCCGCGTATGACCGGGCAAACGCGCGCGGTGGGATCCTCGAACACCCGTGCCTGGTGCTGCTGGACGAAGCAGGCAACATCGCTCCGCTGCGCGACCTGCCCGGCTACGCGTCGACGGCTCGCAGCCACGGGATCACGTTCGTGTCGATCTGGCAGGACCTCGCGCAGATCAAGTCGATCTACGGCGAACGCGCCCAGACAGTGCTCAACAACCACCGAGCCAAGCTGTTCGGCGCTGGCATCGCGGACGACCCCACGCTCCAGTACGTCAGCCGGCTGATCGGTGATGAACGTCGTACCGAGGTGAACCGATCCGGTGACCTGCACGGCCCGAGACGCTCCGTGTCCGAGCACACCTCGTGGCGGCGCTTCGCCCCAGTCGACGCGATCCGCCGACTTCGCACTGGCGACGGCATCCTCGTCTACGGCTCCCTGCCTCCAGTGTGGCTACGCCTTCGGACTCCCGCCGCTAGCGACAAGCGTTCACGGCTCTTCGGATTTCACGCGTGAAGACGATTCTCGGCCCATCGACCACCCACCGCTTCCGCCGTGTGGCTTGGCGAAATGGATGGTCGAGCCTTAGCAAGCGATGCGATGACTTCGGCGAGATACCCACTTCGTCGAGCGTGATCGCTCGGTCCATTCGGTCACTCAGGAATGGTCATGTCGTCATGAACGTTGACCGAAGCGAACTCGACGGATTGGCCATCGAGCAGCCAATAGTGGATTCGCCGAGCGCTCGGCACTTTGATCTCGACATAGCAGCGGCGAGCTTCTGCTTGATCGCTTCCTCGCCGCTTGGCCGGACTGTTACCACCGCTTCCGGTGCGCAAGGGATGGTCTTCGCGGCGCGATAGCAGGTCAGGCGCTGCAGACACTACGTCGGCGCAAGCCTTGAGGATCTTCTGGCGATAGCTGTCGCCGTGAGACTCAGCGGTTGAGAGGAATCGCGGGCCCAACGAGAAAGCTCGCGGCCGAGAACCCTCAACAACTCCCCTGTTTCGCAGCTCTTGGTCTACTGCTGCCCGGAAGTCCTCCTCCGGCGTGGACGATCGATCTCCACCGGACTGCGAGGCGATAGCCGTCAGATAGAGGCCTTTCCAGTGGTCCCGGTCGTACTCCACTCGTCTTGCTCGTTCCTCCGCCTCGCTCCGGCTGGCCTCCGCCTCCTGCATCAGCTTCTCGGCGGCCTGCAGATCCGCTGTCACCGCAGCTCTACTGGGCAGAGTTTCATGCGGGGACGCAGCGGCGGAGGCCGCGACACTCTCGTAGTTCGCCCGGAGGCTCAGTATCTCCCGTTCCCGCCTGTTCCGCTCTAGCCGAGCGAGCCGAGGATCGGGCGACGCGGCGAGCAGACCCGCAGAGACGATTTGCTCCTTGATTTGGCGGACTAGCCCGTGCGCAGACACATCGCCAGCCCACAGTTTGTGGTCCCACCTACTCGACCCTGGCGCAATCCCCGGCCACCAGATCCTGGCTGCGCCGCCGTAGACGTTGAATCCCTCCGGCAGCAGTTCGCCGAGCCTCCAAGAGGCACTCGAACGAACGAAGGCGATGTGGCAAATGCCGATGAGGTCTTCGACAAAGTCGCCGCCGCTAACGACATCGTCGTCTCTTGGTGTGTAGCCGATTGCAGGAAGTCGGCGCTCGGGGTGCATCAAGAGCGCCGCCAGCTCCTCGACGTCGGGTGGGTCTACCACCCAGACATCGGCCGACAGCTCGCGACCAGCGTCCACCAGCGGCAGTTCTTCGGATTCGACGAGGCGCCGAACAAATGACGGCGGCTTCGCCTCGCCCTGCACCGGAAGTAGCGTCCCGTCGACTCGACTCCTGTCGACCTCAACGGCGAGTGTTGTCGTCCCATCTGCCACCACGCCGACATCAACGGTCCAGGAAAGTCCGGAGTCGGACGGGTCCAAGTGCGTGAGCGTCAGCTTCCAGGCAGACAGGTCCGCCTCGTCATCTTCCAGCAACTCCGTTCGAACTGTGCCGCGACGAGTTCGCTCATGATCCCCGCTGGATAGCGGTTCGTCTATGCCCGCCCAGGTACCGACGACAGCGGCCACGCTGTCGATATCGGATGGCAGCTCAGATTGTCGATCAACCACCGCTGCGTTCATTGCGTAGACCAGTGCCATGCGGCACATGAAACCACGCTGCAGGGACAATCTGCGCCGATCCTGAAGTCGCCCCAGTCCTCACGCGCTTAGGAGGGTATGGGACGTGATGCGCCGACGGAGCTACTGACCGATCCACGTGCGAGCGACCTGGTCGTCGCGTGCGAAGCGGCGTGGCGAGCAATCCAGTCGCATCATCGCGAGCTTCCCGACGTCGTGATGTTGCTCGGCACTGGAGTCGAGCGTGGACGGCTCGTGAAGCTCGGCCATTGGTGGGGCGGTCGGTGGCTTGCCGACGGCGAGGTACGCGGCGAGGTGCTGCTCGCCGGTGAGGCGCTGCACCTGGAACCCGAAGCGGTGTTCGAGGTGCTGCTACACGAAGCCGCACACGGCATCAACGCTGCGAGGGGAATCAAGGACACCTCCCGTGGTGGCCGCTACCACAACGCCAGATTCAAGAGCACCGCCATCGAGGTCGGCCTGACCGTCGAGCTGATGGACCCGTACGGGTTCGCCCAAACGGCGATGGGCCCAGCATCGCTCGACCGGTACGACGCCGACGTCGCCCGGCTGGCCGCTGCGATGCGCATCGCTCGGCGTATCCCGGAGACCGCGCTCACCCAGGGCCAGGACGGCGGCCAGGTCGGAGGCGGACCGGCGGGCCCGCAGTCGGGCGAGTCGCCTCGGGAGAAGGTCCGGCCGGCTGAGTGCGGATGCGGACGTCGCCTGCGGATGGCGCCGTCGGTGCTCGCGCAGGGGCCGGTCGTCTGCGGGAACTGCGGTTCGGAATTCCTTGTAGGCCGCGAGACCAGTCGGTCGACGGTTGCATCCCAGCCCGTGTCGGACTCGTTCCTCGAGCGACGCGCCGCCCAGCTCAGCACGACCGCCGAGCAGGACCCGTTCGAAGCAGTTCTCCGCGAGGCTGCTGCCGGCGACGACGGCCTGGACGTTGTGCTGCGCCTCGGAGCGTGGAGGGCTGGCCTCTCGAATGATCCCGGTCATCCACTGCAGATCCATGGCTCCGACGATCGTGATCGCTGGGATCAGCTCGCCCGTGCTGTGCTCGCGAGCGATGGCGTGATTCACGGCCCACCGATCGTGGCCGCCGACGAGTTCGAGATCCGAGCCGGCGACCGTGTCGTGGTCGAACTCCCACCTGACAGCGACCGGCGGCTGGATCTTCCCGACGACGGAGCACTCGGCGTCGTGACCAACGTCGACCTGAAGCACGGGTCGGTCACGATCGACTTCCCGACTGCGGGAACCTTCGACGTGAGCGCTGGCTCTGCCGAAGCGGCTGCGCTCACCTACAGCTACTGCGAGCCCGAACCGTCGCCGCAGGCGACACACCCCAGCCGGAGCGCTCCCGCACGCCCACTTCTTCGGCTCTGTCCCGAGCCCGGACCTGATCTCGATCCCGGGATCGACCTATGAGCAGCGAGCTCACCGCGCGGACCGCGGCTGACTACGCCCAGCGGGGATGGCCCGTGTTCCCGTGCCACACACCGACTCACGCGGGTTGCTCGTGCTGTCGACCGGACTGCTCCTCGCCGGGCAAACACCCACGCACGCCGAACGGGCTACGCGACGCGTCCAGCGATCCTGGGGTCGTTGCCTCGTGGTGGCGACGATGGCCCGCGGCCAACATCGGGATCGTCACCGGTCGACCGTCGGGTCTCGTCGTGATTGACATCGACCCTCGTCACGGCGGTGTGGAGTCCATGCAGCAGTTGGTCCGACGGCACGGACCGTTGCCATCGGGCCCGAGAGTTCGGACTGGTTCGGGTGGCTGGCACCTGATCTACGCCCAGCCGGACCGTGAGATCCGCAACTCGGTGAACCGGGTCGGTCTGGGGATCGACGTACGGGGTGCGGGCGGCTACGTGATCGCCCCACCGAGTCTTCACAACGCGGGCGAGCGCTACGTCTGGACCCGACACGGCGATCCCCCACAGATGCCGGACTGGCTGGACCACCTCGTTGATCGACCCACCCCGGAACGAGCGTCACCGGCGCTGGCGGAACCGATCAGGTTGTCCGACGCAGTCGATCGTTGGGCGGCAGCCGCCGTCGACGGAGAGATCGAGCGGGTCCGTCACGCACCCGAGGGATGCCGTAACCACACCCTGAACCGTGCAGCGTTCGCGCTGGGACAGATTGCCGGTGCTGGGCTGCTCGATTCCTCGGAGGTGGAGACGCGATTGCGCGACGCCGCTCTGGGCGCGGGTCTCGGCGAACGCGAAGCACTGCTCACCATCCGGTCAGGGATCTCGGCGGGCGAAGCTCGGCCACGAGGTCCTACCGAACGCACCCCATCGCCGAGACCGGTCGACGTTCCTGAGGTCGACCGCGGTGCCGGTCTCCCGTAGCTCGCCGGGTCACCACAGGTTTAAGCTGATGCCCGGTCTACTCTCGGGCCATGACCCGCTCCCGTGGCCGCCCACCGAAAGCAGACGCCAGCTCGATCGACCCCATCATCCGAGCGATCGCGACCGCGTTGCTCGACTCGTTGACCCCCACTCGACGGGCGCAACGGGTAGCGCCGTCGGGACCGATGAGACGGGCGCTGCTCGCTGTCCGTCTGGCTGAAGCGTTCGAGGTGCTGGCAGCCGAGGCGGTCGACAATGCCCGCCGGGACGGTGCGCAGACGTGGAGGGATGTGGGGTCGGCGTTCGACGTTCGCCCGCAGACCGCACAGGCCCGATTTCGGCTGGACCGCTCAGAGCTCCGCACCTGAGTCCAGCGCGATGTCGAGTCCGGCGTCGGCGACCTTCGCTGCGGCGAACTGCCAGCTCGCTGCGGCTTCCGGTTCGCTCGGCCGCTCGCCCAGGACCGCTGTGACGTCCGTAGGTGCCTGGTTCGGCTCGATCTCACCGCCGTGACGACTCCAGTGGATCGCGACTGCGGACACTGCGTCGTTCCAGGCGTGACGTTCGCGCTGCAAGGACGGCTCCGCCCCAAGGACCTCCACGACGTGACGTGGGAGGTAGTCGGTTGGATCCTGGCGAATTCGCGCTTCGACTGCTCGCTCTGCGTCGTTCACCACCTGGTGCTCCTCGATCAGGTCGGCGTGGTCGAGGAGCCAGCGCTCGTGTCGTTCCTGCTGTGCAGTCGCCGCGGTGATACGCCGGTCGAGATGGTCGATACGTCGTTGCAGGCCCGTCGGGGTGGAGCCTGGGTTCTGGACCTCGAGGACTCGCCGACGGGCCAGGAGCGCGTCACGAGCGGTTCCGGCCTCCTCGACCACTAGGGAGGTGTCAGCTGGGGCTGCTCGCATCTGTCGATCGAGGTCGGCGGCTCGGGAGCGAAGCTCGGCGAGGGTGTGCGAGTTCGCCAAGTCCGCGATGCGGTCGAGGTTCGGTGTGGTCTCGGCTGCCATGGTGTTGGCTCGACGCCGACCGAACGCGCTGCGGATGTCATCGAGGCCGTGCCGTTCGGTCTGATGGGTGTGATGTTCGTCCTGGTCGACCTCGAGGGTGCCGTCCACGACGTAGAGCCTGGCGCCGCTGCGGCCTCGGGTCACAGCGACGTAGCCCTCCTCGAAACCCGACGCGTCGGTCGGGTGGTAGCGGGCGACATCGTGGGTGTGGCCCTGCACTCCGTAGGTGGTGCGGGCATAGCCGTGCTCGAGACGACCGGCGGCCAGGTAGCGGGCCGGGACGCGGATCGTGCCTTCGCGTTCGAAGCTGACCGTCATCTCTTTCGCTGCGGGATGGAGGGCGTGGACGGTTCCGACGGAGCCGTTCTTCACGAAGTCTTTGGAACCCTCGACGTGCAAGCTCCGGTCGTTTCGGCGGGCGACGACCTCGTCGCCGACCATGAACTCGCGTCCGCCAACGTTCATCGTCTCGCCGGTCAGCTCACCAGCAGCCTTCAGCACGACCCGGGCACGTTCGTTCAACGCTCGGCGGGTCGAGTTCGGCCCTGTGATCATCGGATCGACCGAACCGCTGGACCGCGCCGCGTACCAGTCCGCCACCATCGCATCGAAGGACTCCCCCGCTGTTGCAGACCGAACGATCCGATCTGCGTCGTCGAGTCGCTGGAGCGCGTCGGTGATCATCCCGTTGCGGTAGTCGTCGATCGCGAGCCGGTCGACATGGTCGTCCTGCCGGCGGTTCTCCACTAGTTGCACCAGCTGTTCGCCCTGGTCGACGCAGAGACGGGCGAACACGCCGCCGGCGTCGACCGAACCGTGCTGATCCGGATCACCGATCAACACGACCCGCCCTTCCGCCCGCTCGACATGCGCGGCGAGGCGGAACAGGTCCCGGGTGCCGATCATCGAAGCCTCATCGACAACGACAGTGGCCCCGGCCGCGAGTCCGTCGAATCGGTCCAGGTCCCACAGCAGCTTCGCGACGGTGGTCGCCGGCGTCACCGACCTGGCGAACGCCGCCTGGGACTCGAGCTCCGACGCCGCGGCGGCCGACACCGCGCAACCAACGATCGGCAAACCTCCAGCGACGTGGGCGGCCACCACTGCCTCGGTCGCGTACGTCTTGCCGGCGCCCGGGCGGCCTTCGACCGGCAACACGAGCTGTTCGCTGCGACACACCCGCTCGACCATCGACGCCTGCTCGTCGGACAACTCCGGTCGAGACGCGATCACGTCATCGACGCCGTCCGCATTGAGAGCGCGTTCACCGGTCAACGCCGGCCGCGACGCACGCTTCAGCAGTGATGCTTCCATCCGTGACAGCTCGACTGTGGTCCACCTCGACTGTGGGCTGCGGCGCTGTTGACCCCTCACCGACGCACCCGGCACGACCGCCACGACCTGCCCGCTTGCCAGGAACCGGTCGGCGAGCGTCCCGATCTGCTCGGCGCTCGCCATCGCACCGGTCAGCGCCGAGATCGACTCGATCACGTCGGAGCGACGGAACGTGGAGGAGCGCTCACAGAGCCCGTGGGCGCCGCCGAGCACCTCGAACAGCCGCTGTGCGTCCACCTCCGTCAGGTCGACGCCGGCCGCAACCCCGACACATGCCCGGGCGTCGTCGGGAGTGAACCCGACCTCCGCGGCCTCACGAACCCAGCTGGCGGTCAGCGTGTCGGCATCGACGGAGTAGTCCTTGGAACGGCGCGTCTCGAGTGTCGCCACCTGCGCCGAACGCGCTGAAGTGCGCCCCGTTGCGGCGAGTTCCTCCTCGATCTCGTTGCGGCGTTTCGAGAACAGCTCGATCACCGTGTCGGGCACACCTGCCACCTCGGCGTACCCGTTAACCGTCGGTGTGAAGTCGACACCGAGACGTCGACTCAGCTCGTACCGCAGATGCGCCTGGTAGAGGCAACCCGCTGCCTTGGCGTGGTCGAACAGCGCGGACGATTCCACCGCCCGCCAGACACCGGCCTCGTCGTCGGAGTCGAAACGGGTCATGTTCGCAGTCACCACGTGTGTGTGCAGCAGCGGGTCACCGGCGCGCGACGTCCGATGATCGAACGCCGCGGCGATCATCCCGTGGGTCTCGACCCGCCGCCCAGACCGAGGCGACCGCGCCCGCACCGCGTGCTGCTCGTAGTACGCGACGACCTGATCGATTGCGGCGGTGTGCGCGTCACGAACAGTTCCGGCGATCTCAGGTCCGCCGAGCGCCCAGATCACACTCACCGACTTCGGCGGGCGAAGCGTCAGGTCGTAGCCCGGCCGGAACTTCTTCTCGGTCCGCGACGCGACAAACCGCTGAAGCTCCGCGCCGCTGACCGACCAGGGTGTCGAACCCCAACCGTTCTCGCCGCGCTCGGTTCGTGTTCCGAGCAGGAAGTGCTTCGGTGGTGCCACCTCCACGCCCGCTGCTGCTGCCACCTGCTGCTTGCGGTACCGGTCTCCCTCCTGCAGGAGGCGACGCACATACTGCCCTGACACCCCGAGCGCTGAAGCTGCCTGCAGCACGTCGAACGACCGATCCGCCCGGATCTCCGGCGATTCCGCCGACGATGCGTTCTTGCGTTGCACGAGCTGTTCGCCGAACAACGGATCCTGACCTGCAAGCACAGCCCGGAAGTCATCCGGCGACACTTCGCCGTGCAGCCCGATCTCCTCGGCGAGCGACCCTACCCACCGTCCTGCTGTCTCCCCTTTGCCGGTGTAGTAGTCCTCCGCCGAGGTCGCGACTTCGCCGATGTAGTACTCCCCCGCCCCAGGGGCCAGCAGGCCAACGTTCAACATGACAACACCTCGCACTCGCAGTCTCATTCCTCCTAAGCGCGCCACGCCGCCGTCCGAGAGCCTGAGACGCGAACGGCGACGGCGGCCCGAACGAACAACTGATCGGGTCACGGCCTCGAAGTCGCAACCCAGGTCAACGTCGCATTCCACGCAGTGTCCGATGGCGGGCGCTCAAGTCGTTGAGGGCCAGCAGCCACTTCGTCTTCGCGCCGTTCACGACTGCCCGGGAGCGATGCATACCGTCCCAGAAGTTGCCCTTGCCGCGGTGAGGCGCAGGAGTTGGCGGCGTGACCTTGCGATCATGAGCCCGTCGCAACTCACGGGCCTTGGCGGAAGCTACCGTTGGGGGTGCACGTGCACCCGCTGCTGCATCACAAGGATCGCACTACCAGCGTGTTCGAGCGGTTGTTCGGCCGCCAAGACAGCGCCATGGCTCCGGCCGAACGGGTGCTTACTGATGCGCAACTTGAGATGGACAGGTTGCTGGATGATGTCGCCCTTTCCTGCAGTGGTTGGCACGGCCGACCCGCCGACGAGACAGGCACCGCAGTGCAGGCTGAACTCCAGCGGATCGCCGAAGCGCTGAGAAGTGCTGCACGCTCGCTCCCCCAACCAGACGAACCCATGCGAGTGGTTCTCCTGGGCCGCACCCAGGCGGGCAAGAGCACACTGTTCAGCTACTTGACGGGCTCGGATGCCTCACCTGTCGGCCAGGGCGCCCAGCGCTGCACCCGATCAGTTGTCGCGATGCCGATGGCGGGCCACTCGGATGTCGTTGTGGTTGACACCCCTGGAGTCGGAGCGCTGGACGGGGACGAGGACCGCGAGATGGCCCTCAGCACTGCTCGTCAAGCCGATCTGATCGTGTGGGTAGCGACCAGCAACTCGCAACCGAGCGAGACCGCTTCTGCACTCTCCCAAGTGGCTCAGTGGGGGGCGCCGATGCTGCTCGTCATCAACTGCCGCGAGGATGTGTTTGGCGATGGAGCGGTCGACCAGTTCCTGGCTTACCCCGAAAGCACCTTCGAAGAGCTCGACGGGCACCGCGCCCGCCTGGCGCGGTACCTGGATCCGTACGGTCAGCGGCCACTGCACATCCTCCCTATCCACGCAGCTGCGGCCCTGCTCGGTGGACGGGGAAACGCTAGGCATGCCGACCTTCTGCGGGAGAGCCGTGTCGACGCGCTGGTGGCGGCCATCCGGGCCGAGGCCGACCAGCACCGGCACCCTCGACGGGCCGCCGCCATCATCGACACCGCGCGGCGAGCGCTGGTAGATGCCGCCGAACAACTGACGATCCACAGCGAATGCCTCTCGCTCGTCGTCGATACGCGCCGAGAGGAGGGCGCTGACTTTGACCGGAGAGCAGCCCGACTCCTGGCTGACGCCGACCTCCAGGTTCAGGGCGAAATCGACGCCCTGTTTCACCGCTTCGATGGTTGGGCCGACCGGCACTATCAGCGCAAGGACAGCGAACTCCAAGAGGAGTGGGATGCTGACGAGCGGAAGCTGCGCGAGAGTGCGGACGAACTGCTGCGAGCCACCGACGCCCGCCTTCGCCGGCGACTGCGGCAACTCGACGAGGAGGTGGCAGCCGCCTGGTCGAAACGGCTCGAGGTCAACCTGACGAAGCCGAACCGGATCAGCGCCACCGGCCTCGCTCCCCGATGGTTGGAGGCGGCGGGTAGAACCGCTGCCGGGGCGGCTGGGATGATTCTGGGGGCCGCCATCGGTGGGGTACTTGGGAACGCCCCCGGGGCGGCTTTCGGCAGCCTGATCGGCGGCGCGGTCGGAGAGCGCGTCGGATCGCTCCTGCGTGTCCGGCGCGGTCAACTTGCTCGCCGGCGGAGCACGCTCCATGTATCGGTGAACGACGCCCTACATGCGGTCAAGCACGAGATAGACGCTGGCTGGGAGCTGTGCCGCGAGTGCATCCACCAGGACCTAGCCGAGCATGCGTCCGGACGGAGCAAAACCATGAAGCACACGGCGGCTCTGGCCAATCACACAAGCCTGGCTGCCAAGTCGGCCCTCGCTGCGGTCGCTTCGGCGGATAGTTCCCTGCTATGCGCCCTGCTCCGCATGGAGGGCCGGGACCGGCTCGCTGATTACGTCACCACCGTGATGCGCCGCCCTGGTTTCGCCTACGTCGTCCCACTCGCGGGCAGCGCTGCGCTCCGGGAGTTCATGCTGTGGGCTCCGACCCAGGTACTCGAGCAAGTTCGCCCCATCCCCGACGAAGACGAGGCGACGGTGTTCCGACGCGCTGCCTACGCGCTCGACGCCGGACGCCGCCGCGCCGTTCTCGTACCTGATGGCGACGGGATTCGAGCCCACATCCCCGAGCAACTATCGACCGAGTTCCTCGCTGCCGAGGCCGCCCTAGTCTCAAGCGTTATCGACGTGCCTATCCAGTTGTGCTCCACCACGGCCCGGCTCAAGGATGCCGCCGCATGACCCTGCTCATTCAAGACCTTCCAGCTCTCGGAGAGTCCTTACTGGGACGGCTCCGTGACGCCCTTCGTTCCTCGAGCGACGAACGGATCTCCGGACTGCTGCCACGCATCCCGTCGTCGTCCGGGCCCGTCCGCCTCGTGGCCACCGGCGAGTACAACGCTGGGAAGTCGAGCCTGCTCAAGGCCCTCACCGGCGCCGAGATCCAAGTCCATTCGGATGTCACCACATCGAAGGTCTACGAGTACTCCTGGCACCACGTGCTTCTGGTGGACACGCCGGGTGTAAAGGCCGGCGAAACCCTTCACGACGAACGAGCCGAGGAAGCCCTGCGCGACGCCGACCTTGTGGTCTTCGTCATCACGGTCGACCTCTTCGATGACTCGACCGCCGCCCACCTGCGGCATGTCGCGTTCGACCTTGGCAAGCTCGAACAGATGGTCATCGTTGTGAACAAGGCCGCCACCATGCCCGGCGATTCCGAGGTTCGCTACGCAGCGGTGCGGGAGGTTCTCGGCGAGAGCTGGTCCGGGCTCCTGGTGGAGTGCGATGCGCGCTCGTCATTGACGGCAGCGTCGGCCCCCACTCCGGAACGGGCGGCGTTTCTGGATAAGCGCGGCAACCAGGTTGGCTTGGAAAGCGCCTTGAACAAGCTCGTCACCACTCAGGCGAACATCGGTCGGCTGAAGCTTCCGTTCGAAGCCGCACTAGCCGCAGTCGGCGATGCGCAGCCGTTCCTCGCCCCAGAACCGGACGAGGAAGCTCTTTCGACCCTGCTCGACCGACGACGGCAGATTCTGGCCGAGTCGCGCTTGCGGCTCGACAACCGATTCGAGCAGGTGTTCGGCACAACCCGAGATCGGATCATTGCCGCAGGGGACGCGCTGGTGGCCGCTGCCAGCGAAGACGCTGTTCCGCAGGCCGCCGTCGACGAGTTCGAACGAGAGGCCCGCACTCACGCTGAAGCGCTCGGCGAACTGACTGCGCGGGCGTTCCAGAGGGAACTGGACGAACTGACGGCCGAGGAACGGGGTTTGATCCAAGGCCCCGAGATGGCGACGCTTGTCGACTCGGGCTTCCTCGAACCGAACTTCGATCTTCCGACGGGCCGTCCAGTCAATTCAGGTCCGACCTCGCCGCAGAGTCCCTTCAGCCGCCTCATCAGCGACTTCGCCGCCGACCGCGGGCGAGATTGGCTCAACCGCGCCGTGCAGGAAGGGAATCGCCCAGGGTCGCCGCTTCACAGCCTCGTCTACAAACTGGGAAAGATGGGAGGGTACAAGTTCAAACCGTGGGAAGCAGTGAAGTGGGCCGGACGACTTCAAGGTGCCCTTGTTGCAGGCGGCTATCTGTTCGAATTCGGGAGCCAGTTGAGGGCACTGCAGCGCGAGGAGGGCGCACTCCAACGCCATCAGCATGAACTGCGGCGGACGGTTCGAGAAGCCGTCGACGCACTCATCGACGCAGCCCGCGAGGAACTGGCCCCGGTCGTAAGCCAGTTCTTCAGCGAGGCGGGTCGGTCGGTGACAGAGATCGAGGAGCGTCTCGACGGCCTCGTCGGCGAACGAGCCCGCCTGCGATACGAGCTTGAGGAGATTCGGAACGAATCTCGCGACGCGCTCGAACTGATCGCCCGGGCGTCGAGAGAGACGTCGGCGTAATGGGTGCTGAGTCGGCAATGGCCGCCATAACGTTCCTCGTAGCGCTCCTCGCCATGCTCGTCAGCATCAGCACCCGACGACGCCTCCTGGCGACTCAAGCCGAGCTCGCATCCGTCGCCGTCGCCCTTGATCGGGAACGACAGGCCACCGCCGACTCCGTAGCCGACATCCACCGTTCGACAGTCGAAGAAGTTGCCACCCTGCTGGAGAACGTGCTGGCCCAAGTCGACACCGACATCACAGCCAAAGTCGCCGAGGCACTCGCACTCCTGAGCCCTTGCCCGGGGTCAGGCATGGGTGAGGCGGATCACAGCCTCGCAGCAACCGTTGCCCATGAGTCCAGCGAACCATTGCCTCGAAACCGCACCGACGGGCGCTCCAGTGGGCCTCCGGCGCCAGCGTTCGAGACCACAGAGCGAAGCTCAGACTGGGAACCGAAAGCCGGGGAGTAGGCCGGGGGTATTGCCTGAACCGGGGGCCAGTCTCTGATCCGCCTCGAGGCCAGCTTGGAACTGCCTGTGGTCTCCGACTCCGTGTCGTCTGGGATCGTGCGATGTAGCCCCGACGCTCCCGGGTAGGCCCTGCCGGCAACGCGGAACGAGTTCGTCAACGTCGGGCAGTCGTCCGGGCCGCACTCAGCCACGAACGCGACCAATCTGGCGCGCGACGTCGTCGCGGCGCCTCACAGTTCACCCGGGAGCAGGCCGTCCCCAAAGATTCGGGGGATAGTGGCAGTGCCGCTCTGGGACGGCCGGAAGGCGCCCTCAAATCGGGGCGAGAATCATCGAGCGGATGGTCGTTCGAGTTCTCAGCTTGTTGCGCCCGCGCAACAAGCCAGTCTGTGCCGACCCCTCACCACGGTTCCTGAGAGCCGACTCGACCGCACCGAGGAGCTCATGCTGGAGCCGTGCATGGGGTCTCCACGACGTCGATCTGGGCGATCCAGTCACGCAGCTGGGCGAACTCACGGAGGCGGTCGACGCGGTGCATGAGCATGCCGGCATCGACCGTTCGGGCGACCACCGGGGTGTGGTCGATGATGGCGACGACCGGCGACCCGGAGACGTGCTCGACGTCGCGGGCGTCGAGAGCCCGGCCCGCCTCGTTGACCAGGACCAGGCCGTCGAGATCGGCGTCTGCGTGCTCGCATAGCGTGCGCACGCCTTGGTAATCGGGCCCTCCCTACCTGTCAGTATGAGTGTCGCTCAGTGGAGAGGCCATATTCGATGAGGGCGGGGAGGTGAGATCATGACCGTGATGACTGATGAGACCGAGGTGCGACG
>WBZL01000075.1_pt1 | contig 93558 bp, 95 predicted proteins | sample 5204291 | NCBI WGS metagenome assembly WBZL01 (sample SAMN12344345, study PRJNA552823) | activated sludge metagenome | biome: Activated sludge suspended growth; feature: Nitrification reactor; material: Wastewater; isolation source: activated sludge from nitrification reactor of wastewater...
TGCAGTGCCGAAACCCCCCAAGAATCGCCTCAGCGATTGAAACCTGTCTGGTTGATTGCTGCACACCAGCGACCATCCGAGCCGAAACCCCCCAAGAATCGCCTCAGCGATTGAAACCTGCGCTCTCACAACTTCACCGGGATAGATAGCCAGTGCCGAAACCCCCCAAGAATCGCCTCAGCGATTGAAACTTCGTTCGCTGTTTGGGTGCTGCTGGTTTGGTTGGGGCCGAAACCCCCCAAGAATCGCCTCAGCGATCACCCTGCGCTTCACTCCCTGCGCCCATACCCTGCACCAACGCCCAGGAATTGCTTTAACGATACGAATGTGGCTTGGTGCTGGGTGGTTTGCTGAGAATCGGCTTTTCTAAAGCTGGTGAATAGTGGTGGTGTTGCCCAGCCTGGTTTGTTGCAACTACTATACGAATCCAAAACGGCCGTTTCTTCCTTTGTCTGATGATGGAGCAAGGAGGAAAACGGCCGTTTTTGTTGCCCCCTTGCTGCATGTCACACAAGGCAGGCTGTATGGCCGCCGCCGGTTTGACACATCTGTTCTGTGCCTATCTTCTTATTGCCGCCAAATTTGTCCGTAAACGGCCGTTAGCCCTTTTTCGTCTCACAATACCCCCCCACCCTCCCCCGCCGACTGTGGCGCAAATCCGTAAAATTGTAAACAATTGTGGACAATGTAAACTGTTTGTGTACAATAGTAAACAATTGTTTACAAAAGGAGCAGAGATGTGATTATGAAGACAAAAGTTATTGCTGTGGCCGATAACAAGGGTGGGGTAGGGAAGACAACTACAGCCGGCATCCTGGCTGATGGCTTGGCAAAGATGTGCCGTAAATACCGCAGCGGTGCCAACGTCCTGGTTGTCGATCTTGACCCGCAGGGCAATCAGGCAGACATGTTTGGTGTGCGTGCCGATGTAGTGGCCGAGAATTTATGCGTTGGCAAGGTGCTAATGGCATCCGGCGATCTGCGTATTCTGCAAGACAACATCATCTCTGTTGATCGTGAAGAGGAAGGGCTGCCCCGACCTAACTTATACCTGCTTCCAGCCAGTCGTAATCTGGAAGACGTTACCCAGGATTTAGTCGTGATGACAACAATGCGCACCGCACAGCGATCAGGGTTTAACCTGGACACTGTTTTAGCTGACGCACTTGCCCCTCTGTTAGAGCAATTTGACTTTATCATCATTGATTGCCCGCCCAAGTTGGACACCCTGAAGCGTGCCGTCTATAACTTTGCTGATGAGGTAGTCGTACCAGTGAAGACAGACCACATCAGCCTTGTTGGCGCAAGGCAGCATACAGATGATTTATATAGCCTTCAACAGGAAGACCCGCGCAAATTTAAGGCGCGGGTCAGCCTGGTCATTCCAACCATGCAGCCGTCGCGCCAGGTTTTGGCTACGCAGGTTATCGAGCAAATGGAAACCTTTTACGGCCGCGATTTGGTCAGCAAACCAGTGCCTGAAAGTGTCTATGTAAAGGAAGCCCCTGCGGCGGGCGGCCGAACATTGTTTGAATATGCACCATCTTCGGCCCCGTCAGTGGTCTATGCCGGGATTGTAGAGAGGATATTTAATGGCTAGGAAAAAATTTGACCTCGGGGTTGACGAATCACGCTCCACACCATCACCCAAGAACAAGAAAAGTTTGTTTCACAACCCTTTGGAACAAACCAGCTTAGGGCGGCAGAAAGCAGCCAAAGTTGCTGGGCGCAATACTGATGCAGCCGGGCGAATTCGCAAGACTATCTTCTTGGATCCGATTACCATTGACGAAATAGACAGGCTGGCGGCTGAAGAAGGTTATGGCAAGATGGATTTCTATGAATGGCTTATCCTGATGGGGCTACAGCAATTTGATGGAGGTGTGCGCCCCACGGTTGAGGATAACCCCGTGGTTAAGGCCAGAATAAGAATTGATCGATAGGACAAACTTTATTCACGGTGGGGTCTACGAACAACCCAGCAGGAAATACCACGCAAGGGCGCAAAGAAAAACGTTTTAGGCCAAAGCGTCACTACTAAGCCGCCATTCCCCCATCTTCATGGGGGCAGGCTCCGCGTAAGCGGGAATCCAGCGGCTCACCCACGGGGATGCCTGCGTAAGCAGGCATGACAGCCTCACTTTGGGTCGTTTTTCAGGGTGGCTTAGTCGTTACGCCAAAGCCAAGAATAAACGATCCAAATAGAACGACGTTTTTGGGCTTTGGCTTGTGGCTTTTTCATCGTGAACAGGATCAGTAACTATCCAGGTGTCATACCCGCGTAGGCTGGTATCCATCTTCAGCCTAAGCATGGATTCCCGCGAAAGCGAGAATGACACGCCTTTTGAGCAGCTTTTTAGGCAGACCTGTATAGATACCAGGATCATTATTTTGCGGAAAAAGCCTTATCCTGGCGGCTTGGCACCGTTTCGTGATATTTTTCATCATCGGCCTGATAACTTGTTCGTATACCCGACCCAAAGAAAGGGGGTATCATTTGATACCCCCCTGGAACAAACTGGAGAGCAGATGAGTGACATTCAGATAGTTGAACAGAAATTCGTCAAGCTGTATGACGATGAATTGTTGGCCGTCAGAGCGAATGATAGTCAGGTGTATGTTGCTATTAACCAAATGTGTGCTGCATTGGGTATTGCCGCACCCATGCAGCGTCGTCGTATTCGTGACCATGAAATATTGAACGAAGGATATGTGATTGGCACTGTCTTGACAGAGGGTGGCAAGCAACAAGCTTCTTTGCTGCGGGTAGACCTGGTTCCGCTATGGCTTATTGGCATTCAAATCAATAGCGTGCGTGAAGATGTGAAGCCAAAGCTGAAGCTATTTATTCAACGTGCAGCCAATGTGCTGGCTGAAGCATTTCAGGGGGGGCGGCTGACGGCAGATCCTGGCTTTGAAGATTTGCTAAGAACAGATACGCCAGCGGCGCAAGCATATAAAATGGCTGCCGCGATCATGAAAATGGCACAGCAGCAGTTGATGCTGGAAGCGCAACTGAGCAGCCATGCTACACAACTTGCCGGTCATGAACAACGGCTTGAGGAGATTGAGTCTGCATTAGGTGATCCGAGGCGTTTTGTGACACCTGACCAGGCTATGCAGATTAGCCAGGCGATTAAAACGATAGCCACTGAGATACAGAAACAGACTAAGCAGAATGAATATGCCAAGATTTATGGTCAGATGTATCGCCAGTTTGGTATTACCAGTTATAAGCAGCTTCCAGCTAGCAAATTTGATCAGGCAATGGCTTGGTTGACAGACTTTTATTGCCAAATTACTGGGGCGACTGGTGATGAGCTTCCGTTCTAAAAGTGGGTGTTACGCATAGGGTAGGTTGTGCTTGTATTAGGTTCTGTTAACTTTTTAGAATTTGAACTGTAGAGGGGCGCAGGGGAAGAGAAGAATACAGGGCAATGTCTGCGCTCTTTGTGTCCCCTGTGGGAAATCTGTCTCTTTCTGTCAAAAGGCATCCTGCATTGCTGGGGATGATGGAGAGATGTATGCGAAGCAATCTTCGCATAGGCATTGTTTTTTTTGGGGGGGGAGACCAGAGAGTGGCACTGGTTTGTTGTGCCGATGTGGCTACCTTTGTATATTGATGGCTGTTGCGGCTGGGTGGTTGTTGTTGTCGTGGGGGGCGTGGAAGGGAAGGGGTGGGGAGGAGAACAAACGGCCGTTTGCAGGGTTAGCAAAGAGGAAAGCAATCTGAGTGAGTAACTTCATCACAATCCACAATCAAAAAATTGAATACGTCTACCATGATCGAGATAAAACGCGCCCTACCCTCATTTTTTTGCACGAAGGGTTAGGCTGCATTCAGATGTGGCGCGATTTTCCAGCGGCAGTTGCCGACGCAACGGGATGCAATGAGCTGGTCTATAACCGTGCAGGGTATGGCGCATCGTCGCCAGCCAGGTTGCCCCGGCAGGTGCGCTATATGCACGATGAAGCACTTGATGTGCTGCCGGCCTTGTTAAGCAAGCTGGACATTAACAAACACATTTTGATTGGGCATTCAGATGGCGGCTCAATTGCGTTAATTAATGGAGGCGGCGTACAGTCACCCGACCTGCTTGCCATTATCACGTTGGCAGCACATGTCTTTAACGAGGAAGTGTGCGTGCGCTCAATTAAAGAGGCAAAGGTTGCTTATGAGACCACCAACCTGCGCGAAAGGCTCGCCAAATACCACGCTGATGTGGACAACGCCTTTTGGGGTTGGGGCGATATTTGGCTGCATCCCGACTTTTGGCACTGGAACATTGAGGAATATCTGCCTTTCATTGTGGTGCCGCTCTTAGCCATTCAAGGGTTGGATGATCAATATGGCACGACGGCGCAGGTGGAGGCAATACAGAAAGGGGTGGGACAGTTGGCCGACATTCGGCTCATGCCCGATTGCCAACATTCGCCGCATCGAGATCAGCGGGAAGCAACGCTGGCTGTGATGGTGGATTTTATTCAAAAGGTGCTGGCAAAAACGGCCGTATTGGTGCGCTAAAGCAATCTGCCAGAGGCTAATAGTGGCAGCAACATTTTTTGACGGGTATTTCTGGGCTAATTTGCCCGACAAAATTTGTTTGCCGCGCTACGCGATACAACAATTACCTCCCAACCATAAAGCCCGCGAAAAATGCCGTCAGTGTTTCCTGGGATTGCAAGGGCATGACGCTGGCGATGTATTGAATCCTCGTTCCTAAATCGTTTTGCCATATCGCGGTTAAAGTCAATCAGTTCCCTGGCTTTGGCATATCGTTCAAGGGTACAGGTGTGCAGCAGCTTCGGGTCTGCTCTGCCGAGCAGCACAGCAGCCAGCTTCCAGCCCAGGTTATTAACGAATGAACCCTATGGGTGTGGCAAGCATCTCCCGCGATGAAGATACGGGGAAAGCGGGTATCACGTGCATCATCGGCAACGCCCATATATCAAACGAGTCGCAAACCCTGCTGCCCGATTTCGTAAGCTGACCACCAGGCAACCTCTTTTAGCTGAAGGGTGTATGGAGGGAGAATGGCGTTGGCCTACTGTACCAATATACGGTTGGCTTGCACTACGTCTTCGCCTGTTGCGCCAGGCTGTCAGAATAGTGTTGTGCAGGCGAGCTGTGTGGGTTCCTTTGCTAATGTGTGGTCAATTTCTGGCACAATGTTGATGGGCGGGCTATTGGTTGTGCGTATCTTGAGCCAAGAGTTAAACTGCGCCTGGCTATTCCGGGTGGCAAAGAGGGTGGGGGGAACAAATGCTGACGGGAGCGGTGCGGATGGGGAGGCTGGCCGAGCTGACCACTTTTCGCTCGTCGCCAAGCTGGTCACAAACGGCCGTTTCCGTGTGCATATCACTAGAGATAAGGGGCGGTTAGCAAAGGCCGAAGCGGCTGTCATAAATCCGCCTGTTTATAAAAAAGACAAAGATGCTGACCCATTGCCCACATTCGCAAGGCCTAACAATCCCTGAATTTGCATAACATGACGAAGCCACAAAAATATCTCACGCAAAGCTTCAAAGGAAGAACAATTTGCGGCTTTGCGTGATCACACTTTTCGTGTCTATTACGCCTTGTAGGCTGTAACGCTTGTCAACGTCCGCGAAACTGCGGCTTACGTTTCTCGCGGAAAGCCTGAACGCCCTCAGCGTGGTCTTCTGTTTTGATCAAGATGCTTTGCGCCAGCCCTTCCATAGCGATAGCCGATGTCTGATCCATATTGTGCAGGTTGTTGATGAGTTTCTTGGCTAACCCAATGGATTGCGGGGCGCGTTTTAACAACGTTTCGGCATACCAAACGGCCGTTTCCATCAAAGCCTCATGCGCCACAACCTTATTCAGGAAACCCATCTGGTAAATCTCCTGCGCCGAATACATCGCCCCCATCCAAATCATCTCCTTGGCCCGCGCCGCCCCCACCTCCCGAATAAGGCGAGTTGTGCCACCCACCCCAGGAATCAGGCTAATAAAATTTTCCCGAAAACCAATTTTTGCCTCATCCGACGCAACACGAATATCACAGGCAAGCGCCAGCTCAAACCCTGCCCCCGTGCAAGCACCATTGATCGCACAAATCATCGGCTTTTCAACAGCCTCAAGGTCGTCAAAGAATTTAGTCAGACGGCGGCTATTAGCGCGAAATTCAGGCGTAACCCAATCATGCTCAAAATGCCCCATATCCCCCCCCGACGAAAAACCCCGCCCTGCCCCTGTAAAAATGACCGCCCTGATGTCGTTATTAAAAAAAATCTCATCCATCAACGCCGTAAAATCAAGCCGCATCTGCATATTGACCGAGTTGAGATGCTCCGGGCGATTCAGCGTAACAATCGCAACGCCATTGTCGCGCAACTCCAAAAGTAATGTCTCAAAATTCATCCTGCCATTTCCTCGCACACAAAACAGCTACGCACCCTTATAGACCGGCTGGCGTTTTTCACTAAAGGCCGCAAACCCCTCGGCTGCGTCTTCGGTATCGTAAAGCGGGGCAATCAGTTCTCGCTCCAGGATAAGGCCATCGTCAAGGCTCATCTCAATGCCGTCATAGACACAACGTTTGATAGCCGCAACAGCCAGCGATGCACCGTTGGCAACCTTTCCGGCATAGGCTCTCACGTCATCGGCAAACGTTTCGGCATCAAATAGCTTGTTGACAATGCCGAGTTCCAAAGCCTGCTGCGGGGTAACGCGCTCGCCGGTAAGCATCAGTTCAAGAGCCTTGTTGGCACCAATGAGGCGGGGCAAACGCTGCGTGCCGCCGTTGCCGGGCAAGAGGCCTAATGTTACTTCGGGGAGGCCGAGAGAATAACGGCCGTTTTTCGCAAACCGCAAATCACAAGCCAACGCCATCTCCAGGCCACCCCCCAGCGCATGCCCATTCACCGCCGCAATATAAACCTTGCTACTCGCCGCCATCTTGCTCAACTCCCCATGAGCATAACAAATCATCTCCATATTCGCTTCCGTTGTATTCGCCAAAAACGCCTTAATGTCTGCCCCCGCCGAGAAAAACTTCTCCGACGCACTCTGCAAAATCACCACCCGCACATCGGCATCTGCCTCCGCCACATCAATCGCCGCCCCCAGTTGCCGCATAAACTCAATTTCATAGCTATTAGCCGGAGGGCGATCCAGAGTAATCATGCCAACCTTCCCATCAGCCTCAAACCGTACAACTTGTTCCGCCATTTATAAATCCCCATAAAACATACGGGGCAGAGCCGAAACCCCACCCCCTTGACTAATCAAAAACATCATTCAGCCGCCATCGGAACTTGCAAATCACCTTCCCCCTGGTGCTTCACCCATTCAAACGCGCTGTGACAATCACCACAATAATATTGCGAAACCAGGAGGAACTGCCCGAACAAAGCCATAAATTCAGTATTTCTTGACCCGCAAAACCCACAAGGAGGATGTGCAGGCAGCTCCTTTGGCTTAGATTTAAACATATCTTCTAACTTTGCCATCTTACAAACGCAAGCGTCGGGTACGTGCATCCCACCTATCCCACGGCAACTCATCGGTCAACTCCCAGCGTCCAGCAGCTTCATCGTAGCGGATTGACAAATCGTACCCCAATTCCTCCAGCAAGGGGCCAATACGCTGAAAGAATTTCTGACGCAAGATATCAACCTCATCACAAAGCAACCCCTCTTCCAAAGCATATTGCTGATACGGCTCATCAGGCTGACCCAGCCAGCAAATTACCTCCGGCCAGATTCGCCGCAAAGAGACCTCCATCGCCCTCCGAAACGCCGTGCCTTCCCTGGACAAACTCCGTACCCAGGTTGCCCCATACATCGCATGAAATTTTTCCTCTTGCAATATCTTGTCAGCCCGTTGTTTCAGCGGCTCAAAGATTGACTCCCGCGCCGACTCAAAAATAACAGACAGAGCCTGATCGAACAGAAAAACAGCAGCCACAAAATCAGTCCAATGGGCAAAAGGCTCATCCAAAAAGGTAATATTGATCATATCATCCCGATCTTCTTCTCTTTTTAGCACAGGTGGCGCATCGGGAAAGGTACGAAACAGCGGATAGATGCTGCGGGCATGGCCTAACTCATCCTGGGTCATCGCCGCCGCAGCCACTGCCGCCTCCAGCAGCGGTGCACTGTTAGCCCACTCAGCATAACGCTTGCCCAAAACATACTTGTTATCAGCCAATTGGAGCAGCAGGTTGAGCAATACCCCCTGTGTTTTTTTAGTAAAATCATTGGGGTCAGAACTGCTTGCCCTCGCATCTATATCATCCATTTGGAATGCCATTATGCCCCTCCTCCTTTCTCTGGAAACACAACAATCACCTCTTGCTGCGGAATTGCCACCATCTCCAGCCACTCACTATCCGGGCCATAAGCAGCCAGGCTCACCTGGCTGACCTCATCACTATCTTCCACCTCAACCGAGCCAATATAGGTCAAGGGGTCGGGATGCTTTTTGCGAGCATACACATCGTAAGTTGTTACCATTGTTCACTCTCCTGATCACTTCGTCCTGATCACCGTTACAATTTTCCGGCGAGGAACCACAACCATTTCACTCCAGGGAAATTCATCATACATTTTGTAGGCATAAACCCTGGCTCCACTAATGTCTGTCGCCATCACATTGCCACAATGATGCAAAGGATCCTCAGGCTTTACCTTGGCAAACACTTCATAAATTTCAATATCATCGAGTAGTTTGGTCATCAGACTGCGACTCCATAAATGTGCATAATCTCTTTACCACGTTCAGTCAGGCGATGCTTTGTCCAAACGGGCGACCAAACCACTTCAATCTCCACCTCGTCCACACCTGGCTCTTGCAGCAATCGGGCGCGGGTATCTTCCATAATGACATCAATACAGGGGCACCCCATTGCCGTAAACGTCATTTTTACTTTGACGACCTGTGCTTCTTGTGCAATGTCCACGATTAACCCCATGTCTACAACGCTCATCGGAAATTCGGGATCCTCAACATCGTGCAGGGCTTCCCATAAATGGGTCGTATCGCCCGTAACTGCGGGACTGGTTTTCTCTGTACCCATCAGGACACCTCCAACATGCGCTTCAGCTCTTTGTGTCCCCGCTGAATTTTCTCAACATATTGCTCATTCATCGGCCCCCGTCGTTTCCAGCGTCTCATCACCTGATCCCAACCAATTTCACCATCCTCCATCAGCCACCGTTTTTCCACCTCGTCAAACTCACAGGGGAATGGGTAGTCGAGAACATATGCTCCCGTGGCTTCATCCCAATGTATGGGCAGGGTAATACCCACACTTTCACAGAAAGGCACCCCGGTACTCATCCAGACCTGGCGAAGGGTGTCGTTTGAACTGCCCTTGAGTCCATAATCAAGCTGTTCAGTGTGTTTTTTCTTGTCATCTGGCAAACCAAACCACTCCATCACCATCGGGAACATCCAGTTGATTGCTTTTTGCACCTCTTCTCGCCCTGCATCGCTCCGGCAAATTTTGCGGATCCAGGTTTCGCCGTGCCGTAGATGAAAATTCTCTTCGCGATCTACCTTAACCAGCCCTCGTTTCCAGGGGGCAAAGGTTGTGTGTTTATAAACATCGCCCAGCAGAGTGTACCCGGCGCGATCATAGAAGGCGTGGGCGCAAACTAGCTCCACCCAGCTCTCCAAAGGCACGTCAAAGGCATAGGGATATTTAAATTCGTGTGGCTGGCGTTCGTAGAGCAATTCCTCCTTATCAAACCCCAAATCTTCCAGCAGCCGATAGGCAATGTTGGCGTGACCCAACTCATCCTGGATGATTGCCATTGAGGAAACATAGGCATTGATGGTTGGGGCGTGGTGCGAGGCATGAAAATAGGCTGGAGCACTCATCAACTCGGTGTCGGCCGAAACGGTCAGGATGCGCTTCAAGCCCAGTACATAATCTTCTGACATTTGGTCGGTGGTTTCAAACATCTCCCCCGATTTCAGACGGCTTTTTAGGTCATCCTCAGTGGCAAACTGCATTTTACCATTTCCAGTCATGTCTCTAACTCCTAATCTCTGATGAACTTATATATCCAAACCACCAAAAACGGCCCCTTTGCTTTCCAGGTAATAATCTACCGCTTCGGGGCCATGCTCATGCCCAATGCCGGAGGCTTTCACGCCACCAAAGGGCAGTTCGTCATAGCCATAATGAATCTGGTTCACCCACGTCACACCAGCATTGATTTCCCGAATGGCTTTGTTGGCCCAGGCCATGTTGTTCGTCCAAATGGAGGAGCCGAGTCCGTATTGGGTGGCATTAGCTTTGGCAATGGCTTCATCGAGTGAGCTAACGCGGAAGACGGGGAGTACTGGGCCAAATACTTCTTCGGTCACAAGTCGGCTATCTGCTGGTACGTTTTCGACCACTGCTGGTTCCAAATAGAAGCCGTTGGCTAGTGCGGGATCGTTGGGGCGTTTGCCGCCTACCAGCACGGTTGCCCCCTTGTCTGTGGCATCCTTGAGCTGGGCTTCGACCTCTTCCAACTGGAATTGGGCATGGAGTGGCCCCATCCGCACAAAGGGTTTGTCGGGGCGTGTGGTGGGATCGCCGACTTGGTAATTGGCTACTTTTTTGACCAGGCCGGAGACAAATTCATCATAAATTGCATCGAAGACGTAGAGCCGTTTGACGGCCAGACAAGCTTGACCGGCGTTCCAGAAACGGCCGATCATCGCCCCATTTATTGCCTTGCGAATGTCTGCATCGGGGCAAACAATCATCGGGTCGGAGCCGCCCAGTTCCAGCGTCACCCGCTTGAACTCTGGCGCAGCCAGGGCCATGACTCGTCGCCCTGTTTGTGATGAGCCTGTCAGAGCCACACGGCGTACCGCAGGGTGTGTCACCAATGGTTCGCCAATCTCTGGGCCGAAACCTGTTACACATTGCAGAACACCTGCTGGCAGGTCGGCCTCATTAAGCAAACCTATGACTTTCAGCGTTGCCAATGGTGTGGTTTCAGATGGTTTGATGATAAGGGGACAGCCTGCAATCAGTGCTGGGCCAATTTTGGTTCCCATTAGCGTGAGTGGGAAGTTCCAGGGTACGATTCCGACAGCCACGCCTACTGGCCGCTTGAAGATTAGGCCATAGTTGTGTTTGCCCATTGCGGGTGGTACAGGCACTTGCGAACCTCGAATTTTGCTGGCGAGTCCGGCGTAGAATTCCATGCCGTGCAGAAAGTGGTGAAATTCACCCTGGGCTTCAAAGAGGGGCTTGCCTTGTTCGGCTGTTAACAGGTCAATAATGTCTCTGGCATGTTTCTCCACCAGCGCAATTCCTTTACGCAGTAAACTAGCGCGGTCATCGGGAGAGGTGTCGGCCCAGGCAGGGAAGGCGGCGACGGCTGCCTCTACAGCAGTGCGGGCATCGGCTGCCTCGCCAAAGGGAACGGTGTCAATCGCCGCTCCTGTAGCTGGGTTTTTTATTTCATATGTCCGGCTGCTTTGGGCGTCGGCCCAACGGCCGTTAATGTACATTTGTGCCATTTCTATTTCCTTCTCATTGGTTAATCTTCTTGCGACAAGCCCGCCCCATCAAAAAAGAGCTTCGTGAGAGCAGTTGCCATCTCTTGCGGTGTTTGGAATTGCTGCCGCGCATACTGGCTCAGGCAAACCTCCACAATGGCAACAAATTGCCATGCCAGCAGCCGCGCATCCTCGGCAACTATTTGCCTGGTCTTAATTCCCTCAGCAATAATGGCTTCAATCTGGTTGGGCAGTGCCGACTGATAGGCTTGCACCAACTGCTCTCGCGTTTGCTTGCCAAAGCGATTGGCATCCCGCCGTACAAGCTGCATCACCTTTTGCTCTTCTAGGGATTGGTCTAAATAAAGAGCCGTTAGCTGCGTCAACCGCTGCCGCGCACTCCCCGGTAAATCAACAGCTTGCTGCAACAATGCCTGCAAACAATCGAGATAGCGGAGCATCATCTTTAAAAATAGCTCCTCTTTTCCCTTGAAATGGTGATAAATAGCCCCCTTTGTGACTTCAGCCTCGCAGGCAATGGCCGCCATCGTAATGTCATCATAGCTGTTGGTGACAAACAGGCGTTGAGCAGCATCAAGGATTTGGGCAATAGTGCTGTGTGATTTTTCATACATCATAGATAATCCGCCAATAGATACCGACTGGTAGGTATTATACATGGACGTGTATAGAAGTCAATAAGTTTGGCACTTGGTCAACCACTGTTTTTTTGGCTGGCTGACAAGCAGCAGGCGCAAGAAAACCACAGAATGATTTATTATCTGTTTTACAGGGTCACTGAGGCTCCAGCCCTGTTAACCGAGTTGATGATCTTGCTAAGTAAGCGTTCAGTATTAACTTAGCGATTTAGAAGTTCAACTTCTCGGAAGAAGTTGAACTTCTTGCCTAACTTTTAGAAGTTCAACTTCTCGCAGAAGTTGAACTTCTAAATGGGCAAGTCATTCAAATCCCAAGTACAAGGAAACATAGGAGCGTTTTACTCTTGAGTTTGGCTTTTGGTCAAAAAGCCAAACTCAAGGGACACCTGTGTAGACCCTTGCCTTCCTTATGCACTTGTTGCATCGAGTGCAATGAGCCGCCGCACCCCTTCAACGGCCGTTTTGCAGACCACTTCAATTTCGGGTTCCGTATCCTTGATTGCCACCATCAGCCCCCCAGCCCGCTTGCCCAGAACGCTGCACAGCACATACAAGGCCGCCGCTTCCATTTCTGAACACAGCACGCCGCCCATCACCCAAGCCTTCCAGCGCTTCTGTAATTCATCGGCCAGCGGCATTCGTTCCGGCTCCATTTCAGCATAAAAAGAATCTTTGGAGTGGGAAAAGCCAACATGATAGCCAACGTCCAATGCCTGGCAAGCATCGCGCAGGCAAGTAACAACATCCAGATTGGCAACAGCAGGGAAGGCGAGGGGCATGTAGTGACTGGCCGTACCCTCATCCCGCACCGCTCCCGTCACCACCACCAAATCACCTGAAGTCATCCTGTCTGGCTGCATCAGCCCCGACGTGCCAACGCGAATAAAGGTGTCGGCTCCAATGCGGGCAAGTTCTTCAACAGCAATGGCGGTTGAGGGGCCGCCGATGCCCGTGGAGGTAACGGACACTGGCACGCCGCCCAGGGTGCCGGTGAACGTGCGGTGTTCGCGGTTGTGTGCCACTTCCCAAGCCTCGTCGAAGAATGAGGCGATTACCGGGACGCGGCCGGGGTCGCCGGGAAGCAGGACGTAGCGACCTACGTCGCCTTGTTTCATTTTGATGTGGTATTGCAAGCCATCCTGGTTCATCGGTTATGCTCCTTGTCTTGCCTGATGAGGAGTTTGAGGCCATAAACGGCCGTTTCCAGCAAATTCGACAAATCCCTGTCCGTTCCCCCATAAATCATCAGCCCACCCGCCCGGCAGCGCAAAAAGCTCGACACCACAAACAGCGTACTCGCCTCCATTTCCGACGACAACGCGCCGCCCTGCACCCACGCCGCCCAACGATCCTTCAACTGGTTTGCCACCGGCATTCGCTCCGGCTCATGCTGCCCATAAAACGAATCCTTGCTTTGCGTAATCCCCACATGATGCCGCACACCCCGCTCCCGCGCCGCCTGCCGCAGTGCCAGCGTCACATCCATGTCCGGCACGGCGGGAAAAGCAAGGGGCAAATATTGCTGCGACGTAAACTCATCCCGAATGGCCCCCCACGTCACAATCAGGTCGCCCTGCTCCATAAAAGGCTGCATGGCCCCTGATGTGCCAACCCGAATAAAGGTATCGGCACCAATCAGCGCCAGCTCTTCAACCCCAATGGCGGTTGAAGGACAGCCCATGCCCGTTGACATCACCGACACCTTTTCACCAAGCAGCGTTCCCGTATAGGTGCGATATTCCCGATTGTAGGCAATTTCCTGCGCGTCATCGAGCAATGCCGCAATCATTGGCACCCGGCCTGGGTCGCCCGGCAAGAAAACATACCGACCCACATCCCCTCGCCGGCAGGCGATGTGGTGCATTTGTTCGCTGTTGAAAGTTGCTTTTGCCATCATTCCTCCTTGGTATAAAGCAACTTTAGCAGTTTCGATTCGAGTTGCCCAAAATTTTGGCACAACTGCGTTAAAGGCGTTACCATCTGACATTCTTAGGGTTCAATCAAAAATAACTTTGCGGTTCCAGAAGTTTAACTTCTCCCAGAAGTTGAACTTCTAAATCCCAAGTTATTAACGAACAAACCTTTAGGAGGAAATGGATGATAGAACGAATCATAATTGATACCGACCCTGGTGTAGACGACGCACAAGCAATTTTAATGACAGCAGCCCATTCTGGTGTTCAGATAGAGGCAATTTTGGCGGTGGCGGGTAATGTGGGGCTGGAGCATACCTTGCGGAATGCGCTGCTTTTAACCGAAGTGGTGGGGCAGGATATTCCGGTGTATGCGGGGTGCGCCCAACCGTTGGTCATGTTCCAGGAAGATGCCGCTTCAGCCCACGGCAACGACGGGTTGGGAGGGGTTGGCCTGGTGCCACAGCGGCGCACTGCCGAAGCCGAACACGCCGTTACGGCACTTTTGCGTATGGTCAACGAAGCTCCCGGCGAGCTAACCCTGGCCGCCATTGGCCCTCTCACCAATATCGCCGTTGCCCTTACGCTGGACCCCGAACTACCCCGCAAGCTGAAGCGGTTTGTGGTGATGGGGGGCGCGGTGACGGGACACGGCAACACATCAAGCGTCACGGCCGAGTTCAATATTTTCTTTGACCCGGAAGCGGCCTACATGGTCTTTACCGCCTGGGAAAAAGCAGGGTTGTTGATTGATGTCATTGACTGGGAGGCCACCATGCGCCACGGCTTCCCCCTGGATGTGGTGGCACGTTGGCTGGAGATGGACACGCCCAAAGCCCGGTTTTTCCAACAAATTACGGAACGGGGTCGCTATCGTTCCTTCCACGTTCTCAACCGCCCCTCCATGTATGCGGCCGACCCACTGGCGTTGGCTGTGCTGCTGGAGCCAGATATTGTGACTGAAGCGGTGCAGCGGAATATCACCATTGAAATGGCTGGGGGGGCAACGCGGGGGCAAACGGTGGTGGATTGGCAAAACCGGCTGGGGAAACCGGCCAATGCCAATATTATTTTGGGGGTGGATAACGGCCGTTTTCAAGCCCTCATGGAACAAGGGTTGCTGTAAAAAATTAGAGATTAGAGATTGGAGATTAGGCAAACCTGTTCCCAATCTCCAATCCCCAATCTCCACTCCCCATGCTCCAGCAAACCACCCAGGCCAACGTCCCCGCCGACACCATCAACCTTGGTGTTGGGCAGCCCAGCTTTGACATTTTGCCCACAGAGATGCTGCACCAGGCAGCCGAACACCGCCTGAGCCAGGGCGATCCCGCCTACCTCAACTATGGTTTTGAGCAAGGCGATGGCTATTTGCGGGCAGAACTCGCCAACTTTCTAACAGCCGAATACGGCTTTGCCGTCGCCGCCGCCCAACTGCTGCTCACCGTCGGTGCGTCGCAAGCCATTGACCTCATTTGCAACAACTTCACCCGCCCCGGCGACACCATTTTTGTCGAAGAGCCAACCTTTTTCCTCATTCTGGGGCTGTTCCGCGACCACGACCTCAACATTGTGCCAATTCCGCTGGATGAGGAAGGGATTGACCTGGCCGTTCTGGAAGAAAAGCTGGGGCAATATCAGCCCAAATTCCTCTATACCATTCCCACATTCCAAAACCCAACTTCCCGCGTGCTGCCGCTGGAACGCCGCCGCAAAATGGTTGCGTTGAGCCAAAAGCATAACTTTCTGATTGTCGCCGACGAAGTGTATCAACTGCTCCACTACACCACCACCCCGCCCCCTTCTTTTGCCGCCTTTTTGGAGAGCGAGCGCGTGCTGTCTATTGGCTCGTTTTCCAAAATTCTGGCACCGGGGCTGCGGCTGGGCTGGATTCACACTTCGCCGAAGCTGATGCAGCGCATTTTGACCAAGGGGCTGCTTGCCAGCGGCGGCGGCTTTAACCATTTCACCTCTGGCATTGTTCGCAGTGTGCTGGAGCTGGGCTGGCAGGTGGATTATCTGGTGCAGTTGAGGCACATTTTTCGGCAGCGGGTGGCGGTGCTGGATGCGGCCTTGCGGCAGCAGTTGCCCAGCGACGTTGTGTTTAACAAGCCGGACGGTGGCTATTTTTTCTGGCTCAAATTGCCGGAGGGGATGGAGGGGACGGGGCTGCGGGAAACGGCCGTTTCTCGCAAAGTCGGCTTCCAACCCGGCATCAACTTCAGCAGCCGCGCCACCCTCAACAACTACATCCGCCTCAGCTTCGCCTTCTACGACGAGCCAAAGCTGGTGGAAGGGGTGGGGCGACTGGCAGCCGCGATGGCTGATTATCAACACATTGGTTGATAGCAGCGTAGCGAAAAACAGAGCCATCAACTTTCTGTCCTGTATGCCGTGCAATTTCAAACGCATGGTTTTTTCGGCACCCGTTAGACAAAAACCGTAGGTGTCATTCTAATTTGAGCATAAATGACCTTGCATGGAGTATAAAAATGGACAAAGTTCCAAATTATCTTGTGCTTGTGGCAATTGTCTTGCTGCTGGCTGTGGGGGCATATATGTTTTGGACGACCTTGCCCAATTCGGCGATAACGGCCGTTTCCCCAGAACCAATCGCCACTCCCACCAGCGACAATTCGCTTGATCATGCCATACACAATTTGACGTACACGCCATTTGGCGGGGGTGAACCTGTTACACTCACCGATGGGCTGGCAGACAATATTGGTCTGGAAAGTTATGTGTTGGGCGACCTGAATGGCGATGGTGTGGATGATGCCGCCTTTATTGTGACCCAAACCAATGGAGGAACCGCGCTCCCTGAAGTAGGTGTGGCTCTAAATGCAGGGGATGGTACGCTGGTGCATGTTGGCAACGAATTCCTGTTTCCAGATGCTCAGGCCACAGTGTCTATCGTAGGGCTGCAAGTTGTTGTTCAGGCTAAAACGGCTGATAACGATCTACCCTCTATAACCTACATCGTTGCCGATGGACGCCTCGTTCAGCTAGAGATGCTCGTAGCGGAAGCGGAGTCAGATGCCCAATATCAGCAATACCTATCGAGCGAATGGGAGGCTGGGCAGCCAACACCTACAGATTCGATTTTGAGCCGCGATACATTGAGCAATATGGTTTATCAAGTCGAACAAACCCAAGACGGCAGCGCAAGGCTTGGTGTTGGTACCTACCGCGAAGCACCGCGCACCGTAGTTCGGCTTCTGTCCCCTCATGCTTACGGTGATCTGACTGGTGATGGCGTGGCTGAAGCTGTAGTTGTGCTTGGCACGAACACCGGCGGGTCAGGTTTTTTCATGAACCTCATTGTGGTGGCCGCTGTGGCTGGGCAGCCGCAGCAGCTTGCCTCTACCTACCTTGGTGATGGTGTGCAGATTGACAGCATCGCGGTTGAAGATGGCATTATCTGGCTTGTGTATGATGGTACAGCGTATCGGTTGATGCTGGTTGGGGAGGCGTTACAGCCTGTTGAAAATGAATAGCAACCGATTTTTGTAGCAGAAGCAGAAACGGCCGTTGGTATTTCAAAGCAACAACGGCCGTTTTACGTTTTGGCAACTGTGCGCTGCCTGCGACTAATTTGCCCTTTCTAATGAATCGTATTAGCATGTCGCCTATATTAGCAATGATTGAATTAGGGAGTTTTTCATGCGAAAAATGATTATTGATACAGACACGGCATCGGATGATGCAGTTGCTATTATGATGGCACTGGTTGCTCCCGATGTGGAGGTGGTGGCAATCACGATTGTGGCGGGCAATGTGAGTTTGGAGCAGGCGAGCATCAATGCGCGTTACACGGTGGAGCTTTGTGGCAAGGAGGTGCCGGTGTATGAAGGAACGGCCGTTCCCCTCCTGCGCGAAGTCTACCGTGCCGAATTTTTCCACGGCCCCGACGGCATGGGCGAAATGTATTACCCCGCCCCCAAACGACCGGCCGAAAAGCCCCACGCCGTGGCCGCCCTCATCGAACACATTGAAGCCAACCCCGGTGTTATTCTCGTCACCCTCGGCCCCATGACCAACGTTGCCCTAGCCATCACCCAGGCTCCCCACATCGTCAAAAACGTCAGCCGCTGCATCGTCATGGGGGGCGCAGCCTGCACCGTCGGCAACATCACCCCCGCCGCCGAATACAACATTTGGGTAGACCCCGAAGCGGCACGGGTCTGTTTCCGCTCTGGCCTGCCCATTGAAATGGTCGGCTGGGAGCTGTGTCGCGGCGCGGCCAACATCATGGAGGAGGAGATGCGTTATTACAAGGAAGTGATTGATACACCCCTCTCCCATTTCACCATTGACTGCAACGCCTCGGCGCTCAAAACCAACCAGAATTGGCTGGGCGACCCCGGCATTGGTTTGCCCGACCCGGTGGCAATGGCGATTGCGCTCGACCCGGCGCTTTGCACCAAAAGCGGCAAGCACCACGTGGAAATTGAGTGCGAAGGGACGTTTACACGCGGGATGACCGTTGTTGATCAGCTGGGGGTGACGGTCTATGACACGGCCAACGTGGGCATGTGGCATCCCGTCAACGCCGATGGTTCGCCCCACGTCACCGTTTGCTGGGAGCTGGATGTGCCGGGTTGGAAGGCGTTGCTGGAGAAGTGTGTGAGAACGGCCGTTTAGCCCATTCCAAAAGTCAATAAGAGATTGGAGATGAGAAATGATTTGAATTTCCCCCTCCAATCCTAAAGGAAAAATCATGCCCAAGAAAGTAATTTTAGACGTAGATACCGGCACAGACGACGCTGTTGCTCTCATGCTGGCCGCCCTGTCACCCGATTTGGAGCTGCTGGGAGCCACCACCGTCGTGGGCAACGTTCCCTGCCACGTTTGCACCGAAAACAGCCTGCGCGTCTTCGACTATATTGGCCTCAGCGTGCCAGTGTATCAGGGAATGGTTGACCCGATGGTGCGCCCCGACTTCGACCGCAGCGAAGACAGCGGCATCCACGGCCTCTACCTCGACCTGCCGCCCGCCACCAGCAAGGCCGCCTCAGCCCACGCCGTAGATTGGCTTGTTGACACCTACCTAGCCTCCGACGGCGACATCACCCTCATCCCCGTTGGGCCATTAACCAACGTGGCAATGGCAATGCGTCAGCGGCCAGACATGTTGGCAAAAATCCCCGAATTGGTCATCATGGGGGGCGCCCACCACGTTGGCAACGTCACCCCATCGGCCGAATTTAACATTTGGGTAGACCCCGAAGCGGCCAGGGTTGTGTGCCGCAGCCAACGGCCGATCCGCATGGTGCCGCTCGATGCCACCCACAAAGCCCTCATCTCCCTCGACGACTGCAAAAAGCTGCGTCAGCTTGGCACCCCCGCCGCCACCGCCGCCGCCATTTTTATTGAGCAGCGCATTGACGGCTACAACAAATATCAGCCCATGGCCCAACTCGATGCCGCCCCCGTTCACGATGCCCTCGCCGTTTGCGCCGTCATTGACCCCACCGTCATCACCACCCGGTTCATCCACGTAGATGTGGAAACCAGCGGCCCCCTGACCGACGGCCGCACCGTCTGTGACTTCGGCAACCGCAGCAAAAAAGAACCCAACGTCCACTTTGCGGTGGATGTTGATTTGCCAAAGTTTAAGGAAATGATGTTTGATATTTTGGGACGGACTGCATAAATGGAGATTGGGGATTGGAGATTCAACAATCTCCAATCTCTAATCTCTCCACTTTCTACCGCCCCTGCCAATTGCGCCAGGCAATTTCTGTCAGCCCGGCCGCCAGTTGGTCAATATCTTCCTCGTTGGCACTATAGAGCGTGTCGCGCATGGCCTGCGGGATGGCTTGTGGCCCCTTCAAAGCCCCGGCCATGGCTCCGGCCATAGCCGCAATGGTGTCGGTGTCGTTGCCGATGTTGGTGCCGCCCACGGCGCAGCCCACGGGGTCGCCCTTGGCGGCCACAAAAATGCCGACGGCGGCGGGCATGGATTCGACCATCATGACGGAGTTGCCAACGGCCGCTTCGATTCGTCGCAATGCTTCTTCAAACGACGCGGAGCGCAGGGCTTCCTCGACGGCAATTTCGACGCGACGCACGACGCTGGGGCCGGGGGCAGAACGGCCGTTTTCCCGCCCCACCTTCTCCCCCAAACGCGCCCCCGCCAGCACCGCCTCCACCACGCTAAACACATCGGCCGTTGGCAGCAGCGCCGCCGCCACCCCAGCCGCAATCCCCCCCGCACCACTGGCCGCAATTTGCGTATCGTGGGTTGGCCGCGCCGAAATCCAGGCCGTGGACACGGCTCCCGCAATGTCGCCGGGGTGAATTAGCCCCGCCGGAGCCACCCGCATGGAGGCCCCGTTGGTGGTTCCCATCGTCGCCAGCTTGCGCGTGGAGTTGCCAACTGTGCCAATGTGGTCGGTGCTTTGCCCTGCGGCCAACGCCTCCAGCAGCGGCTTGGTTGTTGGTCCCTGCTGCCGCCGCATCGGGGAATATTGTGACCAGTGGATGAGCCGTTTAATCCATGCTTCGTCGTTTAAACGGCCGTTTGTGGCAATCAACACCTCGGTCAGGGCAAACATCTGGCTGCAATCATCGGTGACAAGGCCAGCCCTGTCAGAGTGGGAAAAGGTATCTACAGGAGGCGCAATCAACTTGTCCAGCAATCCGCCATGCTCGGCAATAATTTCATCAATCTGGTGCTGCTCCGTCGCCGCCCCCATCGCATCGCCCAGGGCCGCACCCAACATACCGCCCAAAATATGCTGTCCTAAATAATCCCGATCCATTCCATTTACTGCCTGAGACATTTTGTTTTTCCTTGTGGGTAGGGCAATTAGGGAGGAGATTGGAGATTAAGGGACTCATAAGTCTCCCAATTTCCAATCTCTCAATCTCAATTTCTTGCCCTTGCCGTGAAAAGTTGCTAAATCGAGGCGATTATCTATGATCGGGCATTTGGCTGCAAACCATGCACTGATTACTGTTTACCGATTACCGACTGCTGTCTACTAAACCTATGTCCATCAGTATCAACAACCGCTTTCGCCTCTTTTTCGCCGTCCAATTCGCTGGTGTTGGCATCTTTTTTCCCTATATTGCCCTCTATCTCAACTCTATTGGGCTGAGTGGCGCACAAGTCGGCCTGCTGCTGGCGCTGGTGCCGTTGACCGCTTTTGTGGCGCAGCCGCTGTGGGGCATGGCTATGGACATCAACCATCAGCATCGCCTGGCTCTGGTGTTTGCCTGCGTCAGCGTTTGCGTGGTGATGCTGGTTTATGCCAGTGTGACCCAATTTTGGCTGCTGGTGCCGCTGACAATCTTGCACGCGCTGCTGATGGCGCCGCTGCAAATTTTGGTGACGGCATTGGCGTTGGAGCACTTGGCTCGGCAAGGGTCGAAGACGGGCTTTGGCTCGCTGCGGCTGTGGGGGTCTATTGGCTTTGCCATTTCAACGTTTGGCATTGGGGCGTTGTTTGTGGATGCGGGAACGGTGTGGTGGATTTTGCCGCTGTATGCGGTGGGCAACCTGATTTTGGGGGTGATTGCTTACACGTTCCCTGATGCGGATGTGCATGGGCCGACGAGTTGGCGGGAGGGGCTGGGGTTATTGAGGCAAGAACGGCCGTTTCTCTGGTTCCTCCTCGGTCTGCTGCTGCTCGGCATGACGCTCGGCATCGTCAACAACTACATCTCCGTCTATCTGGTAGACATTGGCGGCGCGGGCTGGATGATTGGTGCCGCGCTTGCCATCTCCGCCCTGTGCGAAGTGCCGCTGCTGGCAAAGGTGCAGTCGTTTATTGACCGCTGGGGGGTGCGCCCCATGCTGCTGATTGGAGCCGCCGTGTTGCCGTTGCGCTGGTTCCTCTTTGCCATCAACCGCGTGCCGCTGGCTGTGCTGCCCATTCAGGCCACCCACAGCATCGCCATGATGTCGCTGCTGGTGGTGGCTGTTCTCTACGTTGATCGGCTGCTGGAACCCAGATGGCGCACCTCCGGGCAGGCACTCTATACTTCGTCGCTCCACAGCGTTGGCCCAGGGATTGGTCTTTATCTGGGTGGCCTGATTTACGGCAGCTATGGCATTCAAACGGTTTGGTTTTTTAGCCTGGGCGTGGCGTTGGTGGGGGTGGGGATTTTGGTGTATGCGATTTATGGGCAACCGAAGCGAGATTAGGAGAGTGGGACAACCATGAGCATTGATTACTTTACCTTTTCCAACCTAATTATTGACGACATTGTTTTCCCCGATGGCCGCACGGCGATGAATACGCTGGGTGGGTCGGGAACCCATGCGCTGGTGGGGATGCGGGTGTGGAACGGCCGTTTAGGTTATTCCGCCATCGTCGGAACAGATTTTGACCCCGGTCACGCGCAGCGGCTACAGCAGTTTGGCGCGGACGTGAGCGGCCTGGTGGTGCGCGACGGCTTTGCCACGGCACGCGCCTGGCAGGTATTCGAGGTCAACGACCTGCGGATTGAGATATTCCGCACCGATCTGGAAGAATTTCAGCGGCGCACCATTCGGGAGGAAGATTTGCCCCCGGCTTACCGCCAGGCAAAGGGTATTCACCTCAATTGGGGCGACCTGGCAGAGGTGGCCGAGCTGCTCCAATCGCTGCGCCGCACCAACCCCGGCATGGCCGTGGCGTTTGAAATTACGCCGGAGCAGGAAAAGGAGCCGGCCGACCATTTTAAGCGGGTGCTGCCCTATGTTTCGCTCTTTTCGCCCGACCTGGGGGAAGCAACGGCCGTTTCTGGCCTGAGCGACCCGGAAGCGATGGCCGATCTCTTTTTAAGCTGGGGGGCGCCGGTGGTGGCACTTCGCATGGGGGCAAATGGGTCGCTGGTGAAGACAAAGGAGGGGGAGATGTGGCGCTTAACGGCCGTTCCTCCTACCCATCTCGTGGACGTAACCGGCGCGGGCAACAGCTACCTTGGTGGCTTCCTCACTGGACTGGGCGACGGCCTCTCCCCATTCGAGGCCTCCCTCCGCGCCGCCGTCAGCGCCAGCTTTGCCCTGGAACAGCTTGGCCTGCCCGCCTGGTCTGCCCCGCCCGCCGATGAGGTGGCGCGTCGGCTTGGGTGGGCGCGAGAAAACGTTGTTTATCATTGAGAGATTGGTTATTGGAGATTGATGAAGGTTTCCAATCTCTAATCTCCAGGCACCTGTATGGCTATTGTCTACCGCAAATTAACGGCCGTTGATGCCCCAACCTACCGCGCTATTCGTCTGGAAAGCCTGCGGCTGTACCCACAAAACTTTGGGGCCAGCTATGAGCAGCAAAAAGAGCTGCCCAAGCTCCATATGGAGGCAGTGTTGGAGGCAGGGGAGAAAAACGGCCGTTTTGTCATGGGCGCGTTTGACGATGATCAACTTGTCAGCATTTGCGCCTTCATTCCCTATGCGCCCGCGGACAAGCCGCCCAGAGGGGACGGCATGATCATTCAGGTCTACGTCAAAGCAGCCTACAGACGAAGATAAACTACTCATGTCCATTCGTCGTAACGAGTAGGGGCAAACCTGCGTGTTTGCCCGGCCGAGGCCACATGAACAGCAATTACGTCAGAAAACAGTTGATTTCGTGTCATACGATGTATTACAATGTGATTGATGGAAAGCATTGAGATCATCATCACTGAACTCATTTGGGATGACTGGAATACAGAGCATATTGCTCGTCACACTGTTGTCCCTGATGAAGTTGAACTGACACTGACGGGTGAATATGCCGTCTTTCTCAAAGCAAAGCTCGGCCGCGTCATGGTTCTCGGCCGCGCTGGTGAGCGACTCATCTCAATTGTCATGAATGAGCAAGATACCAAAGGGCAGTTCTATGTAATCACTGCCCGTGATATGTCGAAAAAAGAGCGTGCTTTTTATCGAACACAAAAAGGGAAATATGATGAGTAAAAAAAACATCCCCACGTTTGCCTCAGTAAAAGAAGAAGCTGAATTTTGGGACACGCATGACATTACTGATTTTTTGGGCGAGCTTGAGATAGGCAAGGGAGTTTACACTCCAAAACCGGGTGAGAAGAAAGCTGTTATGACTATTCGCATTGCTTCCGCTCTCAAAGAGCAAGTTGATATGGTTGCCCAAAGCTATGATGTTTCTTCATCATCGTTGCTAAGAATGTGGATTGTCGATAAGCTAAGGGCGCATCAACAGAGCGAACAGAGCTAAACAACCTTCTTGTTCTAAGCCTTCTTGAGTTTCGGGACGGATTTTTCTGTAATCCGCGCTATCTGCGCTTCCATTTCCCTTTCCGAAAGTTGCGCCATGCGGGCAATTCCCTATAATGACTTTATCTGAATACGCCACTATTTCCCCATTTCTTCAATGTATTTTATTCTGTCTAGCTCTCTAGCTGGGTGGAAAGGAGCTTACTTATTCGTGATGTTGCAAGAAGCGTTACTTGGAAATCGAATTGTCCGCTTAAGCGATGGTAAAATTATCGGGAGCGTCACTCGTGTTTATCTGGACGAAAATCGCCAGGCTTTGGAAAAAATAGGATTTGGTGACAATCGTGTGATTCGTCGCCATGAGATTGTTTTTCTAGGTGAAGATGTTGTCCTCATTCACCGCGAGAAAACAACAGCGACACCCCAAAAACCTGTGGAGGAAGGTGCTGAACAAAGCGGGATGCTTTATGCCGCCGACAGAAGTACAAGCAAAGAAGCCACGGGAACCAATTGGTGGGTTGCTGTTCATTAACGCCTCCACTGGGCGTTAAAAGGGAGGAACCGTTCCTCCCTTTTTCACTTTAGCGAGTGCTGTTGTGCAAAACGGCCGTTATTTCCCCCCAAGTCGGCACATTAATCCCCGCCCCAAACTTCTGCACCGCCGCCGCCCCCGTCGCGTTGGCTAACCGCAGCAGCTTCGGCAGCGGGTACTTTTCCAGATACCCCAGCACCACCATTGCCGCCACGCTGTCGCCTGCCCCCGTCAAATCCACTACTTCCACGGCAATCCCCGGCTCATGAATCGTTTCCGTGGCCGTGTGCCCAATCATCCCCTCCGCGCCCAGCTTAAGAATGACCAGTTTAGAACCCATTTGGCGGATGCGTTCGGCCATTTCGGCCGGCGGCAGCGGCTCCTGAACAATCATTTGGGCTTCTTCATAGGTCAGCAGCACCACGTCAGACTGCATCATCCGCGCCAGCCACGCCGGAGGCATGTCGGGAATTTCGGGGCCGGGGTCAAAAAAAATGGGAATGTTGACCTCTTTGGCGGCGTTCATCGCTTCCAGGTTGGCTTCTGGCCCCTGCGAAAGGTTGTTCCAGCCGTAGATGATTAGCCCGTCGGCCGCTTTGATGCTGTCGCGCCACTGGGGGGGAAAACGGCCGTTTTGCAGCCGCAAATCTCCCCGTGACCCCAAGAAAAGATGCGCCCCTGCCGCATCCGTCAGGCACATCGCCACCGGCGTGGGCTGGTCATCCACCACAATCTGTCCAGCCACGTCCACCCCTTCCGCCACCAAATAATTTCGCCACAGGTCAGCCAACTCATCATTGCCAATATAGCCAAGTGCCTGCATAGCCAGCCCCAGCCGCGCCCCGCAAATTAATGTATTTGCCATTCCACCGGGCGTAATCAGCCGCTGATCCACAAACTGGTGTTCGGCCGGCAAGATGGGAAACCGCACCGGGCGAAAGCTCATATCAATCACAGCATTGGCTAAACCGATAACACGAAAACTCATCACGTCTTTCCTTTCTCTGCAATCATTTCCACAAAAACTATCCCACTTTTGCCGACTTTGCTACTTTTTGCCAATCAATAATTTGCTGAATGCCAGCACCCTGCTACAATCGTAAAAATACGATAGAAAGTTATGGATCAATCAACGATTACTATCCCGGAACCATGCTGTACCCTGGACATTTCCGGTGCAGAACAGGCGCAGTTGGTCAAGATGTTTAAGGCACTTGGCAACAATACCCGCTTTGAAATTCTCAAATATCTCATTACCCATCCCGGCTGTATCACGGCCGATATTGTAGATTTCCTCCCCATCGCCCAGGCAACCGTCTCGCAGCACCTCAAGGTTTTACGCGATGCGGACTGGATTCAGGTGTGTGGCATGAAAGGGCCAGCGACCCATTATTGCCTCAACAATGAGCGCGTTATTTGGTTCCGCAAAATGGTTGGGGATATTTTTTAACTCTTTTTTTGAATTTTATTATCGTAATATGGCGATGGTGGTTGGTGGCTGGTGGCTGATAAGATGAGCAAGTCTTCACTAGCCACCAACCACCAGCCATCAGCCACCTCAGGAAGAAATGAACGAGAATTTAAACGTATTCCAGGGATATGACTCAATCAAGGATTTTTTGAATCCGGGCAAGGGTGCCTATCTACCGCTGGTTGAAATTCCAACCAAACTAAACCCGTTTGCGGCCGACAACGTCCGCATCTTTGCCAAGCTGATGACCTTTTCCGGACTGCACAACGTCAAGGCCATTCCCGCCTACAATATGATTTTGGCAAGACATGAACGGGGCGAGCTGGATGGCGTCACCGACATCATTGAAAATTCTTCGGGCAACACCGTCTCATCACTGGCAATTGCCGCCCGTCTCTTTGGCATTGACAACATGCACGCCATCGTGCCTGATGAAGTGTCGTGGAACAAGCTGCAAATGCTGTTGTTTTATGGCATTCGCCCCATTGTCAACCAGGAACCGCGCCAGCCGGAGGAGGATGACCCTCGCAGTGGTGTTTACAAAGCCCGTGCCAAAGGGCAGGAGGCGGGCTGGCTCAACCCCGGCCAGTACAACAATCCCGATAACCCAGCCGCGCACGAACGCTGGATCGGCCGGCAGATTTGGGAGCAAACAGAGGGGAACATTACCGTTTTTGCTGCCGGCATGGGCACCACGGGCACCATCATTGGCAACTCAAAATACCTTAAAAGCCAGAATGAGGCGATACAGGTTGTTGGCGTCAGACGTGCGCCGGGCAACTATGTGCCGGGGCCGCGAACGGCCGATCTTTTAAAGCTCATCGGGTTTGACTGGCAGCCCCATGTGGACACGCTGCAAGATGTGACAACGGCCGAAGCGTACCAAAAAAGCATGGAACTCAGCCGTTCCGGGCTGATTGTTGGCCCAAGCTCCGGGCTGTCGCTGGTTGGCCTGCTGCATTATTTACAGCAGCGGCAAACAGACAACACACTCGATCAGATACGCAACGGTGTCGGTGAAGTAAACTGCACGTTTATCTGCCCGGACACCCCCTTCCCGTATTTTGATGAATATTTCAAATACCTGGATGAGGCCAACTTCCCAGCCATTGAAAACGAGGAATTTTTGCTCAACAAGCCGCAGGTGGCAGGGGGCTAGTGGCTGGTTAATGGCACACCAGCTACCATCAAAAACTATGACTGATCATAACTATCTTGCTCGCCAGCTAACGGCCGAATTTCTCGGCTCCCTGCTACTCGTCTTTACCGCCATCTCCCCCATTGTTCTTGGCTTCAACGTTCTGGACGCGGGCATTGCAACGGCCGTTCTGATGGATGCTATCGCCGTGGGGTTTGTCCTCTTTGCTCTCATCGAAACGCTCGGCCCCATCAGCGGCTGCCACATCAACCCCGCCGTCACCCTTGCCATGATGCTCACCAGGCGGATGGACGGCCGCACCGGCTTGCGCTATATGGTTGTGCAAACAGTTGGCGGGCTACTTGGCACCGTCGCCAGCCACGCCATGTTTATCGGCCATGATTTCTTTCAATGGGTGGCTATTTCGGACATCGCCCGTAGCGGCGGGGCGTTCTGGGCGGAGTTTGTCGGCACTTTTGTCCTCATCCTTGTCATCTTTGGCACCATCCACCACCGCCCCGCTCAGCCGGGCTTGATCATTGGGCTATTGGTAGGCGGTTTTCTCATCACCACCTCCAGCACCATGTTTGCCAACCCCCAGGTGACGGTTGCCCGCGTTTTTACCTGGGCAATGGCAGGGATACGGCCGCTGGATGCCGTTGTTTTTGTGGGGGTGCAACTAACGGCCGTTTTTGCCGCCACCCCCGTTGCCGCCTTCCTGTTTCCCAAACGGTAGGTGACAAAATTCAGCCGTGATTGTTCCCTTGACACAATAAAACCATGCGATAGGCTAAAGGCAATTTCATCGTAGTGCAAGTTTGCAAACTTGTCCTACCTGCTTGGAGGAGAAAGCAAGCATGGGTCTAAAAGAGCATTTTCAGCGGCTGGAGCGGCATTATCCTGATGTTTGGGAGCGCATGGAACGGGAAATAACGGCCGTTTCCACCTTCAACACCTTCAAACAACTATCCGACAACTACTCCCCCACCCTCACCGTCTCGCGGGTGCAGGGGCCACTGGTCGAATCGTTGCTGGCCGGCACCAGCGTCAAGGTTGACCGCAGCCTGCGTCAGTCCGGCACCATTGGCCTCACCATCGGCCAAGAGCCAGCCCCCGTCTGGTTCACCGGCCACGCCGACATTTGCAGCTATCTGACGGGCAACTGGGCAGGCAACGGCTACCCACTGACCCCGTTTTGCATGACGCGGGCGGATCCGGGGGCAAGAACGGCCGTTGCTCTCAGCTCTCCCACCCAATCTACCCCCCTCACCAAACTCGCCCACGGCGAAATGATAACGAAGGACGATGGCTCCACCTTTTTCGCTACCGACAACCCCAACCTGCCCCTCTGGACGCGAGTCGTCTACCACATTGATGCCGCCTGGAACCGCGACACCGACGAAATGTATGGCTACATTGACAACCAGGCCACCTGCGCCGCCCTCATTCTGGCCGCCCGCGTCCTTGCCAATTACGACATTAACGTGCTGCTCTTGCTGAATGACGAAGAAGAAGGCCCCGTGGACAAAGGCAACCAGGGTTTTTCCCGCGCCATGCTGCGCCTGCTCAACCGCACCCCGCTGCACCAACTGCCCGCTGCCGTCATCAACGGCGATGTCCACCAGTCCGAAAGCCGTGTGGCCGAGGGGCGCGACTCCCTCTTTGGCAAGGGGGCGCTTTTCACCGGAGCCAGCAGCCTCACACGCGGTGCCGTTACCCCACCCCAATTGCTCGACTTTGCCCGCGAGCTGTCCACCGAACTTGCGGCTCACGGCATTTTGTTCACGGAAAACGACACCTACGTTGGCCGCAGTGACGATATTTCGGCGATGCAGTTTACGCAAAATGTGGTGCTGCTTGGCTTTGCTGGCTCCTCTTCCCACTTCAACCGCACCCCCACCATGCGCTGTTCCGACCTCGTGAACTTTGCCAAAACGGTTGTCATTTATGCGCTGCTGGCGCAGGATGCGTCCTGGCGGGCAGCTTTCTTCTAGGAATGGGAATTAAACCCATTTAAAAGAACCCGTTTAGAAGTTCAACTTCTTCTGAGAAGTTGAACTTCTTGTGTAACTCTTCTTGCGTAACCTCTTGCCTTAGGCATGGGCGATGGCCACTTTCTGGATTCCAGTCTGAGCGGTTGCCCGTCTTAAATTGACAACCCCGGCACACTTTGTACAATGCAGCCATTAGCCAGCCAAAGAGAAGGCTGTCACTCTTTTTCTAAAAAACCAATAGCAAAACAGGATGTGAATATCTTGAAAACTGCAAAGGCAGAGCTTGTCCGCAACAGGTTCAGCTTGCGTTTTCCCGGCAACCAGGGGAGGTATAGTGCATTCCTGAAAGGACAGTAGCAAAGCATGGAAAGAAAAATCTGGTTACAAGCGATAACGCGGTCAAAGAATCAGCTAACGGCAACCTTTGGCATTGACGATCTTACTTTTAATGTTTCATATTGGTATGGTGATGTTGATTTTTTTGCTTTGGAAGCACAGTATGGGCAAAGCTATATGGATAAACTGTATTTCCATATAGCGGCGTTTGAGATAAATAAATTAGTTAGCCTGAAAGCTGAAAAAATTGATTGGGGGGATTATTCCCTGCACCATACCGCTCAATTTGAGACGCTTTGGCAAAAAATTGTGCATAACGTGTGGGCGCAATGGCGTTATGAGAATAATTTGCCCCATTATGAAGGCCCCACATTCACCAGCCAACCCAGCAAATCTTGTGTACAGCCGGTCGAAAACACCTGTGGTTCCGTCGAAATTTTGGCTTTTTGTGGCGGTGGCAAAGACAGTTTGGTATCTATGAAGCTTCTGGAACGAGCGGGACTTCCCTATTCATCATTTGTTTATTCCAATTCAATATACGGTGCAGCCCAGCAGCAGCATGACTTAAGTGAAGGGCTTCTTGAACAAGGCGTGCAATTTAAACGCCATTTCCAGTGGGTTTATGATAGTTTTGCTGACTCACCGGTTGTTAAACTCTGCCCGGAATACAACGTCGAGAGCATTGTTGCTGCCGAAACGCCTGCTTCCATATTTGGTGTGCTGCCCATCGTCTTGCAGCATGGTTATCGGTATATTGTTTTAGCACATGAGCGCAGTGCGAATGTTGGCAATGTAAGGTGGGATGTTACGGGCGAAGATGTTAACCACCAATGGGGCAAGTCGTTTGAGGCAGAATGCCTGATTAACGATTATTTGCACAATGAATTGATTACGAATGTTTCTTATTTTAGTCTGCTGCAACCCATTTATGATGTCTTGATTTTTAACCTGCTTCGCAGTGATTTAACTGCTGTACCGTATACACATTCTTGTAATCTTAAAAAACCCTGGTGCTGTCGTTGTCCTAAATGTGCCTACGTTTGGTTAAATTATATGGCTTACTTGCCGGCCGATCTAGTTGATTCTATTTTTGATGCGAATTTGTTTGACCTTGAAGAGAACCAGCTATGGTATTATCAGATGCTTGGGCTGGGAACGCACACACCTTTTGAATGTATTGGTCAGATAGCTGAGACTCGGCTGGCATTTGAGTTGTGCAGGAGGAAGGGGTTGCGTGGTAAAGCAATGGATATGTATGCAGAACAGTTTCCGCAGCTTGATAGCGACCCAATTTTGGAGAAATACTTGAGCATAGATTTTTCTCAATCGGGTATTCCACCAGCCATTGCTGAAGCGATACTGCCCCAATTGCAAGAGGCAGCCACAGAAGCGCGTTTCTACATGCGGGATGCGGTGGCAAGCTTGGGGGGCAATCATAAACTTCATGAGGTCAGGAGTAGAAATTAAGTAACTTGCTTGCGTTAGAAGTTCAACTTTTTTAGAAGTTCAACTTCTTCTGAGAAGTTGAACTTCTTTCGTAGCTTGTTTAATCTTCGTTCCCGAGTTCGTTATTGTCCCGGAGCCTGGAAGGTTATGAGGCTGAGAGCGGCTCAAGCTTCCGGGCTATGGCTCTTTTACAGGTCTATCTGCCTTGTCGGGCGGAATTTCGCCCCGCTGGATGCGGATGGAGCGCAGGTTCATGGACTGAATGAGGGCGAGGAGGGAGAAGAGAACAAACAGGACGGGGCCTGCGAGGGTGATGCAAACGGCCGTTAACAGCGTCAACCAAATCAACAGCATTGCCGTGTCCAGTGGATGCGACAAGGTGAGAAAAAAAGCGCGGCGAAAGAGCGGCCTCATGCCATCATTAGGGTAGTTGAGCAGCACCGGGAACAAGTAAATCTGCATCCCCAAAAGCACCAGCAACATAATGACCAGGGGGCCAACCAGCCAGCTAAATGCCACCACCGGGTGAGTCCAATAAAAGCGAATGGTTACAACGAGCAGCAACAACGCTGTCACATCCAGATAGCCTAGGATGGTTGCCCGCCGCCAATGGAGATGCAACCCTTCCCAAAAATGCTGCCTGGTGGCAAACACAAGATCAAGGTCGCGCTCCTCGGCAATGACGCGCTGGGTTAGGTGAAATAAAGCGGCCGTTGCTGCTGGAATGGTGACAAGGGGTAAGCTGACCAGTAACCACAGCAGATTGGCAACCAGGAAAATGCCGAGGCGACGGTAAAAAAGTTTGAGTGAAAGAACAACAATTGGCCAGGCCATAAATAATTTATCTCGCTCTTTGACATCTTATAGTGGCTGGTGGCTGGGGGCTGGTGCGCCTTTAACCAGCCCCCAGCATTTGCCAACCTTATCGCCATTGCTATAATTTTACAATTGTGGAGAGTTGGCTCCATAAGGAAGAGGGACATCTTACAGCTTACAACCAACTATTTCATCACTGTCTGTCAACCATATTTATGCTACGTACTGAAGATTTAAGCAAGTCATATGATGGGCATGTTGCCGTTCAAGGTTTGAACCTCGATGTGCGGGCTGGCGAGATTTATGGTTTTCTGGGGCCAAATGGGGCAGGCAAGACAACCACTATTCGTCTATTGTTAGGACTGCTGCAACCTACAGCGGGGGAGATATTCCTGTTTGATCAGCCAATTACGGGTGATGCCATTGGCCTAAAGCGGCGCATTGGCGTGGTGGCAGAGGAGCCGCTGGTGACAACGCGGATGACGGCCTGGGAATTTGTGCGCTTTTTTGCGGGTTTAAACAGCGTGGCGCAGCCTGAGGGGCGCATGGAAGTGCTGTTTAAGGCACTGGGGTTGTGGTCGGCACGGCACGCGCTGGCGGCAGCCTATTCGCGGGGGATGCGTCAGAAGTTGAGCTTGGTTCGGGCGCTTGTGCATCAGCCAGATTTGTTGATTCTTGATGAGCCGGTGAGTGGGCTTGACCCGCACAGCATTTTGCAGGTGCGTGCGGTGATTGACCAGCATCGTGATGCGGGTGGGGCGGTGTTGATTTCAAGCCATATTTTGTCGGAGGTGGAGCGTTCGGCGGACAGGATTGGGATTTTGCACAACGGCCGTTTACTCATTGAAGACAGCATGGGCGGCATCCGTTCCCGCCTCGGTTCCAGCAACATCGTTCACCTCACCCTCGCCAACGAAGCCCCAACGCTGCCAGAGAAACTGCAAAGCATTCCCGGTGTGCAAAAAGTGGATGTGCAGCCACGACAGCTTGCTGTCCACGTTGCCGGTACACGTGATGCTCGCCCCGACATTTTCCAGGCCGTTGTCGTGGCAGGAGCCATTTTGATCGAGATGGCACTAGAGGAGATGAGCCTGGAAGAGGCATTTGTGACCATTACAAACCAAAATGTGCAACAATTAGCAGGTGCCGGATGAGCGTAACCAGATCAAGTAGCACCCTTCGCTGGCACAACATTCGCCGTATTGCGACGCAGCAGCCGCGTGAGACGATTTTTGGCTGGGGGATTTATAGTGTAACGGCCGTTTCCGTTGGCATTGCCGCCCTGCTCATCTTCAACTCGGTTCGTTTTGTCGGTGAAAGCAGCCTCAACATCGTCGCCCAACCCTTCTTGCTCCCCCTGCAAACCGCCCTCACCCTCGCTATCCTGTTTGTGGCCGTCGAGGCCACCCTTTCCATCGCCAGACCCCGTGAACAAGGTTCGCTGCAAATTCTTTTCTTCGCCCCCATAGACGAGACCATCCTGATTGGCGGCAACTTCCTCGCAGGCATCCTCGTCTACATTTTCTTCGTTTTACTTATCCTTCCAACCTTGTTCTTGCTATCCTGGGCAACCAACTTTGTCATCCCCGCGCAATTGATTTGGGCAATCATTCCCACGCTTTTTGTTGTCGGTGTCGCTGTTGCCTTTGGCTTGTTTGTCTCGGCCTCCGCCCGCTCCGCCCGCTCTGCCGTACTCATTTTAGTGGCTGTGATCCTTATCTTGCTGGGCTTGCAATCTGCGTATTCTGCCCTTCTGAGCATCCCCCCCACCAGCCGTTTTTATGATGCACTCCTCTTTATCCGCACGGTTCTAGCAAATTTGCAGCTCATTTTGCTGTGGATTTCGCCGTTTCATATGCTTAATGTCATTCTCACTGCTGCATTGAACGATGATTGGCTGGTGCTGCTCAGGCAGACTGGTATTGCTGTGGCAGCAACGGCCGTTTGGCTATTTACGGCCGTTCGTATGCTGCGACACAGAGGAGTGCTGCCATGAGTTTTGCTTCCTCCTTATGGCAACACGCACGCTGGGGTTTGCTGCTCCTGTTGCTCCTGTTGGCAGCCCCCCCCCTGGTGACCGCCCAGGAAACAGATCGCCAGGATACGTTTGTCTACGGGATCAACGCCGGTATCCCCGATGCCGTCATCGGCACATTTGCCCCACCCGCAGTAGACACCATCTACCTGATGTCCACCGAAACAAGCATCCTCTCACCACGCATCACCAGCGTATACTACTGGCCTATTACAAATGATTATCGCGCTTCCTGGAACGTACTCAATGAAGTCGTTGAAGGCGATCTCGAAATCATGCGTGGTTTGCAGACAATCGAAACCATCAAGCAAACCACATACACAATTCATTTTCATGTGGGGCGGGGAAGTGCCAACAAACCCACGCTATACATCGGCGCAGATGCCGAGAAAGCCAACGCACAATTCCAGGCCGACCAACTGGCCTACCGCAACGCCGCGTTGGCCTATGAGGAGGCACGGCTGGCCTGGCTGGATGCTGCCCGTGAAGCCCAAAGCCTGGGTGTTGCCCCCGATGACCTCCCCAAGGCTCCGGTGGAGCCAGCCCCTCTCAACACCTACAGCACAGGCCTGAACAGTGGCTTTCCCCTAAAGCTGGAACCTGGCGATTACCGTATTCGCACCAAGACAGCGGATGGTACGATTGTGCCGAAAAGTGAACGTCGTCTGGTAGTGTTTGAGCCACGAAGAACGGCCGTTGGCTATGAAGTCATCCCGGAGCAGCGCTGGACATTCCCCGAAGAATCCAACGATCCGGAAGGTGCCATTTTGGGCGCAGAGAACACAGTTGTCTATCTAAAACCTTTCGTCACCCGCGAATATCCCGCCATCTCGTATACACGCCTGCAAAACCCACAAGACGCTTCAGTGGCGCAAGCCGGTGAATGGACTTGGGTCGCTGGCGAACCAATAGAGGATTCGGTACTGGAACTGGTTAGTGGCAACCGTGTGATAACCCAAATCCCGCTGCAAGCCTACACCGTAAAGCAAACCCCCGGCGGTGAGTATGGCTATGAAATTCTGGAATATAACGCCAGCACACCAGACCTGACACCACGCATAGATTTTGTCGGTTATCGCCTGCCGTTTACAAGCGATAATCGTAACTTTTCTATTCAGCTCCGCTCGCCAGACGACACATTGCTGCTAGGGAGCAATCGCGTCATGCGTGTTGCCGGCCGTAATTCACCAATTTTATTAGGGTTTATAAGCTTGTTACCATTGTTAGCCGGTGCTGCCATATTAGGGTGGCGACAGCAGCAAACATCCCGCATCAAAACTGATAATGCCGCATAAAAGCATTGAAGCACGAATCTACGGTACAGCAGAACAGTTGTAAATGGCTTTTTGCTAGGTAAAACGGGCTATGGTATAGTCCTGATACTTGAATCAAGCCATTTGGCAAAGATTCTTTTAGGGAACATTCACAAATAATGCTGATGTCGAAATTCGACAGCTCGTAAAATCATCATTCGTGAATCAAAATTTTGATAACATTTGCCTGACATATTATCAAAATTGACAACGGGAAGCTTTCCTTTATGCACGATACGATATTCGTAGCGACCCCGAAAGGGGACAGTATGAACCTTATAACTGAGCAGGTGCAAGAAATCGTCCGCAACAGCGGGATAAAATCAGGCGTCTGCTTCCTCGTTATCCCTCACACAACGGCCGCCATCACCATCAACAGCTATCTTGACCCAGCAACGGCTCAAGACATCCTCAATGATGTACGTCGCCTTGTGCCAACCCGCACAGACTTCCACCACATCTTTGACACTCCCGCAGATGCCGCAGGGCATATCAAGGCCACCCTCATCGGCAACACCGAAACAGTTCTCATCGAAAATGGCGAACTTGTCCTCGGACACTCACAAGGCTTATTTCTTTACGATTTCGACGGGCCACGCCAACGGCGTGTACTCGTAAAAATCCTGGAAGGCTAATCATCTGTGGATTTGTCTGTCTGCAGTTGCAAATGTTGGTTGGGGCAATTAACCAACTAGCAAATTACTTCATAGGAGGACAGTTATCGTCAAATAACAAGATCATTAAAGCAATAGCATATTTTAAGTTAATAATGAGCTTGGCTCAATTGCAAAGAATTGTGATCTATATCATCTGAGGAGAAGATTGAAAATGAAAAACAAGTATCCTTACACTTTTTTCACCATTTTGCTTGTTATTCTCGCAATGGTAATAACAGCTTGCGGTGGCAGTAGCACAGAAGAACCAGCAGCAGAATCAGGTAGTGAAAGCGAAGCTGCAAAACAAACTGATGAAAGCGCAGCTGGCGAAACAGCAAGTAGTGAAGCAGAAGCTATCACCCTGAAATTTGTTATCTGCTGTGCGCCAGAAGATGCAGTTACCTATAATGAAATTTTCGACGCATGGAAAGCAGCAGAACCACAATATGCTAATGTAAACATCGAGCTGGATGTAACGCCCTTTGCCGAGCTCTTTCCCAAGATCGAGACATCCGTTGCTGCTGGGGCAGACTTTGACCTCTTCCAGGCTGATGGGCCAGATATTAAGCACTACTCCTACAACAAAGTCATCATTTCGCTGGATGAATATTTCACCGAAGAGGAAAAAGCAGAATTTTTGCCACAAACCATTGAAGAAGGTTCTTACCTCGGTACATTCATGTCCCCGGCTATCATGCAGAGTTGCTCCCTGATGTTCTACAACTCAGACATGACGGATGCTGCTGGTGTTCAGCCGCCACAAGAGCTTGATGGCTGGACGATTCAGGAAGCTTGGGACGCCTGGCAAGCAACCCAAACGGATGAAAATGGTGATGGCACGCCAGAGGTTTGGGGTATCCGCTGGGGTCAAGGCACCTGGACGGGCGACTACGAGCAAGGTATTATTCGCCGCAGCGCTGGTGAAAAGGATTCGCCCACCTATAATGGTATGGGACCAGATGGTATTACCTTTGTAGGCTATCTGGATACGCCCGAAGCTATTGCTGGCTATCAGGCGTATCGTGACATGCACTTTGGTGAGAAAGCTGTTACACCCATCGAATCTATCCCTGACATTTTCTTCACAAAACAAAGTGCCTTTGTTGTCCATCCAGACAACGCCATTGGTACCATTAACCGTCTGTATCCAGATGGAGATTTCAACTATGGCGTGACAGGCATCCCGTACATGGAAGGCGGTACGGAACTTTGCCACACCGGTTCCTGGCATTACGGGGTTTCCCCGAATTCCGAGCATAAGGATGTGGCTGCTGCTCTGGTGAAATTCATCACCGGCCATGACGGCGCTCGTATCTGGTATGATAATGTTCGCCAGTTGCCAGCTCGTTTTGACCTGCTCAACGAGTTGCCAGAGTACAATGAGTATCCGCAGCAGTTGTTTGCCCAAGGTTTGCAAGAAATTGGTCAACCACGCATCCAAACCCCGTGCTACACGGAATACCAGCAACTTCACGCTGTGCTTCTGCAAGATCTACAGTCGGCTGAAGAGCTTGATGTGGCTGCCCGCGTCCATCAGGCTGCGTCTGACATTGAATCTGCGTGTGCCAAGTACAAGGGCTGGAACGAGTAACCAGTTTCGCTAACTAGCTAGGGCAAGGTTGAGGGATTCCCCTCAACCTTGCCCTGAAACATATTACGAGTAAAAGATTATGCAGGGAACGGCACCTATTCAAACTCAAAGCTTGTCACTCAGGCGCATTTTTAACTGGCGGCGGCGTAATTACCTCATCGCTTTTCTGTTTGTCTTACCGGCGTTGATTAACTTTACGCTGTTCCGTTACTATCCGATTGTCTCAGCCGCCCGTTCCAGTCTGTACAATTATAGTTTGTTGGGGGGGTACCAGGACTTTGTTGGCTTTGATCATTACATACGTATGGCATCTGACCCATCTTTCTGGAATTCGTTAAAGGTGACTTTTGTCTATGTGCTGATCAAGATTCCAATTCAAGTTGCGTTAGCGTTGGGTTTAGCTATTTTCTTGTCCAAGCAATCCATTGGCTCGTCAATTGTTCGGTCGGCTATCATGGCTCCCATGGTCACTTCGATCATTGTGGTTTCAATTATTTGGGCTTTGATGTTGCATTCAGAACAAGGGCTATTTCAAAGTATCCTGGTCTCGCTTGGATTCCAAAAAGTGCGTTTTATATCTAGTGAAACACGTGCGCTCCCAACTCTGAGTGTAATGATGATCTGGAAAGATGTTGGCTTTAGTATGATCATTCTGATGGCTGGCTTAAAAGGCATCCCACGTGTGTATTATGAGGCAGCTACGGTGGATGGTGCTACGCCCTGGCAGCGGTTTTGGAATGTAACCATGCCCTTGTTGCGTCCAGTGCTGATGTTTGTTCTTGTCACACAGGTTGCTTTCTCTTTTCAAATGTTTGACCCTGTTTTTCAAATGACAAAAGGTGGCCCCTTGGAGTCCACTAATATTATTGTCTACTATATTTATCAACAGGGCTTTTTATTTCAAGATATGGGATATGCCAGTGCACTATCTATGGTGACCCTGATTATTTTGTTGATCATTAGTTATGGTCAAATGCGGCTTTTGAATACTGATTATTAGAATGAACCAGGAATTAGATATGGAAACAATGCAAAATCCTCCGGATGCACAAGCAAAGTCTGTTCCCCCTGTAAACCTGACCACTGCTTTTGTTAAAAAGGCTCTATCATTTGGCTTTCTGGATATTTTGAGGTGGATAGGTTATTTGTTGCTTGTGACAATATTCCTTACCCCATTTGTCTGGACGGTGTTGGCTAGTTTCCGGCAAGAAAGTGAGATATTAGCCAATCTTTTTCCTCTTTCCCTGCACACTTTCTTGCCTAGAGCGGGCGAATGGACTTTAGAACATTATCAAACGGTGATGGGCTTGAACGAAGTGGGGGCGCGGGAAAGTTTGCGGTTTGACAGGAATTTATTGAACTCTTTTATCGTTTCAGCCAGTGTGGTTGTTGCGAGTTTGATTTTTAATACTCTGGCAGCGTTTTTCTTTTCCAGATTGCCCTTTCCCAAGAAAAATATTTTGCTGCTTTATGTTATTGCCACCTTGTTTGTGCCTGTACAAGTTACGCTTGTGCCACTTTTTATTGTGGTTAAGCAATTGGGCTTTGGTAATACGTATTGGGCGATGATATTGCCCTGGTTTGCCAGCCCGTTTGTCATCTTTGCCCTGATTCAATTTTTCAGGGAAATTCCGCATGAGTTGGATGAGGCGGCTATTATTGATGGAGCCAGCTATGTCCAGATATTGCGGCATGTGATTATGCCTTTGTCTATCCCGGGTTTGATTACGATGTCGTTGCTGGAATTCCAGTTTATCTGGAATCTGTTTTTATGGCCGCTGATTGCTGTGAGTGACAAAAATATTCAGGTTATTCAAGTTACACTTGCCTTGACGCAAACACAGCGAACAACTTATTGGGGACGTCGGTTTGCTGGTGCATCCCTGGCCTCGGTACCCGTGATTATTCTTTTTATGCTGCTGCAAAAATATTACACTGAGGGTGTGGCGCAGACGGGTGTGAAGGGTTAACTTTGCTTGGAGCCGCCAATTGACAAAATCCAATTGGTGTTGACATTGCCATGAATAATTTTAGCTTACGTAAGCGCATCCTCATTGATACTGATCCAGGTGTGGATGATTCGATGGCGATTTTGTTTGCCTTTTGTTCGCCAGAGGTGGAGGTGGTGGGATTAACGGCCGTTTTTGGCAACTCCGGCAGCGGCAACACCACCCTAAACGGCCTGCGCCTGGTGGAACTGGTTGGTAAGCCAGACGTGCCGGTGGCAAGAGGGGCAGAAACACCCCTTTTACGGCCGTTCCACGGCTTCGGCTGGCGCGTCCACGGCCACAACGGACTTGGGGACGTAGATTTCCCCCCGCCAAAAGGCCAGCCCGACCCCCGCCGCGCCGCCCAGTTCATCGTGGACACCATCATGGCAAACCCCGGCGAGATCACCCTTGTGCCGCTCGGCCCCCTGACCAACGTCGCCCTTGCTGTCGCTTTGGAACCCCGCATTGCCGAAAACGTGAAAGAAGTGGTTATTATGGGCGGAGCCGCCAACGGCAAAGGCAACGCTTCAGCTGTGGCTGAGGCCAACATCCGCAACGACCCCGAAGCTGCCAAAATCGTCTTCAATGCCCCGTGGCCGGTAACAATGGTTGGGCTGGACGTGACGCGCAAAACGATTATGACGCTCGACTACATTGAAACCCTGAAGTCGGCAGGGAACAAATTTACCGACTTCATCGGCCAAATTGTGCCGCACTACCTCGGCTTTCATAAGGAATATGACAATTTAGACGGCTTTTTTGTCCACGACTCCTCGGCATTGGCCTATGTGATTGACCCCACGCTGTTTACCACGCAAAAAATGTACATTGACGTGGAGACCATTAGCCCTGTCAACTTCGGCCATACCGTTGCTGACTGGCGGCATCGCGGCATAGAGATGGAGCCAAACGTCAATGTTTGTGTGGATGTGGACAGTGAACGGTTTTTGCGGCTTTATCAAGAGCGGCTGATGGCTGGGGAAGTAAGCTAGGTTATCTGTTATTGGTTATTTGTTATTGGAGGAGCCGCCCTAATAACCACTAACCAATAACCCAATACACGATGAAAATTCCAGCAATTATTGATTGTGATCCCGGCCATGATGATGTCATGGCGATTTTGTTGGGGGCGCGGACGCTTGATTTACGGGGGATTACGACGGTGCATGGAAATGCGCCGCTGGAGCTGACGACGAAGAATGCGCGGCAGACGGTGGAGCTGGCGGGGTTGACAGATATTCCGATTGCGGCGGGGATGCAACGGCCGTTAATTCGTGAAGCCACCTTCGCCCCCAACGTCCACGGCAAAACCGGTCTCGACGGCCCCGTTTTGGCCGAGCCAACTGTCCCCATTCTCGAAGACCATGCCGTTGACTTTATCTACCGCACCGCCAAAAGCGTGGACAACCTCCACCTCATCCCCATTGGCCCCCTAACCAACATTGCCGCCGCCCTGCTGCGCTACCCCGACCTGCCCAACCACGTCACCGCCATCAGCCTGATGGGTGGCTCGTTAACGCATGGCAACAGCACCCCCGCCGCTGAGTTCAACATTTGGGCCGACCCCGACGCGGCGCACGTGGTCTTTACCAGCGGCATCCCCATCAAGATGGTGGGGTTGAACGTGACGCGGCTGGTGGCGGCTACGCCGGAGTACCGGGCGCAGATTCGTGGATTTGGCAGCAAAACGGCCGTTGCTGTGGCCGATATGCTTGATTTTTACAGCGAGCGGTTGAAGTTGCTCTATGGTTTGCCCGGTGGCTCCATGCACGACCCGCTAGCGGTGGCGGCACTGATTGACCCCGATATGCTGACCTTTGAACCGATGCACGTTGCCATTGAGCTAACGGGAACCCACACCTACGGTATGACCGTCTGCGACAACCGCAACCGGCGCACCGACACGGGCGAACGGCGGGGCGAACGGCCGAATGCGGAGGTGGCGGTGGGGGTGGATAACGGCCGTTTTTGGGATCTATTCCTGAACATCCTCCAAAGCTACCCTTAGCCTGGGCAAGAAAATCAGTATAGGGAATTGAGTACGATCAGACCCAACTTGCTCATAAGCTGGGTGTTATACCGGGTATAGGGGTTCCTGGCTCACGTATAAAACGGTTAGCGACAAGCCGCGTGCAAATTGTGTATGGTGAAAGCGAGCCTAGAGACTTACAAACGGCCGTTTCCAACAACACACCACCCATTGCCCCCGTATCAACTAATGAAAATCTGTAGGGCGGATTGGCAATCCGCCCTGCAATTCACGCAGGAGGGATTCCTTTGTCAGACGAAACAGCAATGATGCCCATTGCCAACACAAAAGCGGAAGTAGCTGCCCAGCCAGAGGTTTTGGCGCGGGTGCTGCGTGATCTGGCTCCCCAGATTGAAGCATTGGCGCAGCAGATGGCGGCACAAAGCATCAATCAGGTGTTAGCCAGCGGGTCGGGGGATTCGTGGTTTGCGGCGCAGGCGGTGCGCTGCGCCTGGGAAACGTATGCCGGGGTACCGTTCGAGCCATTGCAGGCGTATGAGTATGCGGTTTACGGCCGTTTAGGGGAAAATAGCCACACCGCCCACCTTGTCATCAGCTCTAGCGGCCGCCCCACCACCACCTGGGACGCATTAGACCGGGCGTTAGCCAGCAGCGGTTTGGTCATCGGCATCACCGACAACCCCGCCGCCACCAACCCCTTTGTTGCCAAACCACCCGTCGCCCTTATCCCGCATGGCTCCAAGGTGGGGTGGCCGGCACAAACGACCACGGCCACCATTGCCACACTCATCAGCCTGGCAATTGCCTTTGGCAAGGCGCGGGGGCATTTGGGCGTGGCCGAGGCGACGCAGTTGCAGGGGCAGCTTGAAGCGATTCCAGGGCAATTAACGGCCGTTCTCTCCCAAGCCACCACCTGGGCCACCCAATTCGCCGCCACCCTCGGCGACCAGCGCGTTCAATACACCTTCGTTGGCGGCGGCTCCAGCTTCGCCGCCGCCCAAAACGGCTCCGCGTTGCTGGCAGCCGGGCCACAGGAAGCGGGCATCGCCCTCACCGTGGAAGAATTCCACCACGCCCTGCGAATCGGCGTGATTCAGCCGCAAGACGTGGTGGTACTCATTGCTCCGCATAGTGGCGTTGCCAGCCGCTGCCGCGACACGGCGCGGGTGGTGCGGGCATGGGGCAGTCGGCTGCTCATCCTTGCCACGCCGGAAACGGCCGATCTTGTCACCAACCCAGCCGAAGGCATCATCCTCCCCGCCGTTGCCGACGGCATGAGTTCACTGCTGACCATCCCCCCGCTTCAAGCCCTGAGTATTGCCCTGGCGGAGAAAAAAGTGGCCGCTGGCTACCAGCGACCCCGATCAGTGCCGTCATGAGCCGCTACGCAAGCTGGGGCATTATTCTCGACGACATTATTTACCCAAACGGCCGTTCGGCCATGGGGATGCCGGGCGGCGGCGGGCTATATGCCGCCAGCGGAATGCGGCTGTGGCACAAAGACGTAGCCATTTGCGCCGCCGTCGGGGCTGATTTTGACCCCGCCCTGCTGGAGCCGCTTGGTTTTGACGGCAGCGGCCTGATTGTCACCGACCTGCCTACGCCACGAGCGTGGCAGTTGCTGGAAGAAAACGGCCGTCGCACCCAAATCCCGCGCATCAGCCACGAAGCGTGGTTCGAGCAGCTTGTTGCCATTCCCCACGCCCAGCCCATCCCACCCACGCTCAAGGCACTGCACTTTTTGGGGCGCGGCGATGCCCTGGAAGAGCCGTTTGTGCAATCGCTGGTCGAAGCTGGCGTTTTTTTGAGCGCCGAGCCGATTATCGGGGCAAACAGCACGGCCGACGAGCTGGCGGTGCTGCGCCGCTGCCTGCCGCACTTCACCATTTTTGCGCCGGGCGCGCCGGATGCCGCGCTGCTGGCTGGGGATGGGTCGCCGGAAGAACAGCTAAGGGCGTTGGCGGCCATGGGGCCACGGCTGGTGGCGTTGCGGCAGGGGGCGGCGGGGTCGCTGTTGTTTGATGGGGAAAACGGCCGTTTTTACCGCATTCCCGCTGCCCCGGCCAACATTGTGGATGTCACCGGAGCCGGAAACGCCTTTTGCGGCGGGCTGCTGGTGGGCTGGCATGAAACGGGCGACATTCGCCGGGCGGCCGCCATGGCCTGCGTCAGTGCCGCCATGACCATTGAGCAAGTTGGCCCGGTGCCGATTGATGACGCGGTGATGGCGGAGGCAGAACGGCGGGCGGATGGGGTGATGGGGCAGATTTTGGAGATTGGCGATTAGAGATTGGAGATTGGTAATGCAATGAGCGGAGACAAACGGCCGTTTGACATCATGGCAATTGATGCCATAGACATGGACATTGTAATGAAGGTCGCGCATCTGCCCGCACGCGGCGACAAGATGCTGGGGGAACTGGTGGGGCATTTGCCGGGTGGCCCCTGCGCCAACTTTGCCTGCGCCGCCGCCCGGTTGGGGATGAAGGTTGCCTCCTTTTCCACGGTGGGCGAGGACAAAGAGGGGCAGGCGATTATTGACGACTTTGCCAACTATGGCGTTGCCACCGACTTTGTGCGCGTGCAGCCGGGCGGCGCGACCCCATTTACCGTGATTTTTATTGAGCCGGACGGCGAACGGATCATCATTGCCGTGCCGACGTTCAAACCAAGCTACAGCGATGAGCAATATCACCACGCCTTTGCCCAAACCCGCGCCATCCACACCTTCCCCTCTGACCCGGCGCGTTTTCTCCACCTTGCCAAAATTGCCCGCGCCCACCAGACCAAGGTGATGTTTGACGTGGAGGCGACGGCCAATGCCAACCGCCAGGATTTGGAGGCGATGCTGCGGCTGGTGGATATTGCTTCGTTTAACGAGCAGGGGTTTGTGCGGGTGGCGGGCGAGGCGGCGACGATTGAAGGGGCGCGAAAGTTGCTGGCGTATGGGCCGGAGATGGTGGTGGTGACGTTGGCGGAACGGGGGGCGTTGGCGGTAACGGCCGTTTCTGCCGCCCAAATTCCCGGCCACACCGTCGCCGTGCAGGACACCACCGGCGCGGGCGACACCTTCAACGCCGCTTTTCTTAGCGCCACGTTGCAAGAAAAAAGTTTAGAAGAAAGCCTCACCTTCGCCAATGCCGCCGCCGCTATTTCCGTCACCGGCCTGGGGCCACGCGGGAATTTGCCAACGGTGGCCGAGGTTGAGGCGTTTTTGGGAGAAGAATAGAGATTAGGAGATTGGAGATTGGAGATTAGAGGTTGAAAATGGTCAATCTCCAATCTCTAATCCCCAATCTCTTTATTTAAGGAGAACAAATGACAACAGAAAACAGCATGATTGCCCAAGTAGAAAGTTTACCCGACATGATTCGGGGTGCGTTTAAGGGACTGGATCATCAGATCCGGCGGCTTCTGACCACAGATGAATGTTACGGAGTTAAGCGAATTGTGATTACCGGCTGTGGTGATTCCCACATGGCGGGGGAGGCGACGGAGCTGGCTTTTGAAAAGGTGGCGCAGGTGCCAACGGAGCCAATGCGGGCCAATACGGGTGGCCGTTACGCCGCCCCATACAAGCTGTCGCACTTCCCCAACAACCCGCTGGTTATTGGCATTTCGGTGTCCGGCACGGTGTCGCGCACGCGGGAGGCGGTGCAGTTGTTTAAGCAGCAGGGGCTGCCCACGGTGGCGATCACGGCCAACCCTGCCGGCCCACTGGGGCAGCTTTGCGACAAGGTGATTGATTGTACTGTGCCGGATTTTCCGCCCGCGCCGGGGGTGCGCTCATATCGTATGTCGCTAATGGCGCTTTATTTGCTGGCAATTCGGCTGGGGGAGGTGCGTGACCTGTATTCGCAGGATGAGGCGAACGGGATGCGGCAGCAATTGTTGAAAACAGCAGATGCGATTGAGGCGACGATAACGGCCGTTCATGCCAAAACCCGCCAGCTTGCTGAGGATCTTGCCAGCGAAAAAAGCTACGTCTTTGTGGGCGACGGCCCCAACTTTGGCACCGCCATGTTTGGTGCAGCCAAGGTTATCGAAGCGGCCGGCGTTCACGCCATGGGGCAAGAGTCGGAAGAATGGGCGCATTTGCAATATTTTTCGGCCGTTGAGTCCACCACCCCCACCTTCCTCATCTCCCCCGGCTATCGCGGCCATAACCGCGTTGGCGAACTGATGCCGCCGCTCAAAAACCTGGGGCGCATTACCATCGCCATTACGCCGGAAGGGGATCAGGTTGTTGCCCCCCACGCCAACTGGGTGCTGCCCGTTATCGGCGATGTCCCCGAAATCTTCACCCCCATGGTCTACCCCGTTGCCACCGAACTGTTTGCCGCCCACCTGTCCGATGTGCTTGGCGAGCCGTTCTTCCGCACCAACAACGATGCCTACCTCCGCAACAAGGACATCCGGGCGACGGAGATTGTGACAGATATCAAGAGCTAGAGATTAGAGATTGGAGATTGTGATCCTTCATAATCTCCAATCTCCAATCTCCAAAAAAACACCCATGCCCAATAAACCCGACGTTTTTCTCTTTGTCACTGGGGCTGGTAGCTGTATTCGCGTGCCAGAGATTATCCAGGCGTTGGTGGCGAAATCGTTGACCGTGTATTCGGTGCTAACGCCCAATGTCGAGATGGTGACAGCAGCAGCACCGCTCATGGCTGTGCCGGGCAACCAGTGGATTCACGCCTACCGCCAGGAGCCGCTTGATCGCTTCCCGTTTGGGATAATGCTGGTTGCCCCCTGCACTTTCAACACCTTCAACAAAATTGCCCTGGGGCTGGCCGACAATTTGGCTACGGCCATGATCGCCGATGGGTTGGGAGCTGGTCTACCCGTTATCATTGCGCCCTCGATGAACCAGGGACTGTGGGCGCACCCGCAAACAAAAGCATCGCTGGAACGGCTGCAAAGCTGGGGGTGCCACATTGTGCCGCCAGCCATCGCCGGGCGGCGGGTAACAATGGCACCCCTTGAGGATATTTTGCAGGCGGTTCAGCACCATATCTAAGTTGTGTTGACTTTTGGCAAAAAGAAGCAGATTTCACCGCAGAGGGCGCAAAGATCGCAGAGATTTACCTTGTTTTCTTCTCTTTCTCTGCGCCCTCTGCGTACTCTGCGGTTCAAATTCTGAAAAGTCAACAGAACCTAGTCGAGTGTTCCTTGCCCTTTGGCGAGGTTGCTGGGGCCAAAATGGTGCGGGAGCAGGGTATGGAGGGTCGTTTCGAGAACCTCGCCTTGGCTGCTGGTTAGGTAGACAGGGACATCGCCAGCAAATTCAACCAATACTTGGCGGCAGGCACCGCAGGGGGAACTTTTTCCTTCACCACAAACGGCGATGGCCTGGAAGGTTTTTGTACCAGCGTTGACCATGTTGAAAACGGCCGTTCTTTCCGCACAAACCGTCAACCCATACGACGCATTCTCAATGTTGACCCCTGTGTAAACCACCCCGTCATCACCCAGCAACGCCGCACCAACCAGGTAGTGCGAATAGGGTGCATAAGCCTTCTTTTGCACAGCGCGAGCCGCTGCAATGAGAGCATCTTTTTGTTTATCTGTAACCATTAGGGAAAACTCCTTGTTGTTGAAATGAGAGCATGTTCATGCGCAGTCCCAAGCAGATTCTCCCGTGGTCGTCTGCGCTCGTCCGCGCCTTGTTTTCAAGTATACTTCACTCGATCAAAGAAGAGGATACACGATTATCAGACAGGCGATTGACACAATCACCTGGCATAATGGGCAAACATCATGCAAAAAATACTTGTTATTGGCGGAGCCACTTTTGATACCCTGCATTTTTTCGGGCAAACACAGCATTCGCCAGGGGGAGCTGGCGTTTACACAGCCTTGGCGGCTCGTCGCTGCGGTGTAGATGCTGGCCTCTTCGCGCCTTACCCTCACCCCATGCCAGCGTCCCTCCAGCCCGTTGCCGACCGCCTGGCCTGGCAAGGGCCGCAGGTAGACCCCGATGACATTCCCCGGATGGAAATAGCGCATAACGAGCATGGAACGACCTATTTAAGTACCTTTTCTGGCGCTGAGGCAACCCTTGACCCAGCGCAGCTCCCACCCGATCTAAGCGACTACCAGGCTGTCCACGTCATTGGGCTAGGGAGCCTGGAACGCCAGCTTGCCTTCTTGCAAGCATGTCGCCAGCGTAACGCCCCCTTTCTTTCGGCCGGCGCCAACCTCCACGGTATCGAAACTGACCCGCAGACAACCCAGACTATTCTCGATCTTGCAGACGTTTACTTCCTCAACGAGCCAGAAGGCATTGCTCTCTTTGGCTCGGTAGAGGCGGCACAGGCAAAACCCGGCAAGCTCGTTTTTCTGACGCTGGGCGCCAAAGGGGTACAAGTTGTTCAGGGTTCTGTTGTCACCCATGTCCCCGCCGTGGCGGTGGCGGCAGTGGACCCCACGGGCGCGGGCGATACGTTTTGTGGCAGCACGCTGGCCTATTTAGCCAAGGGGTATCATCCTGTGGAGGCGGCGCGGCGAGCGGTGCCACTAGCTGCCGAGACGGTGGGCGTTGTTGGCCCCAATGCGTTGCTGGCCGACATGCCGGCTCCCGCGCCACTGCCGTCAGCCAAAGCGGCACCTGCCCCGGCGCAAATCGAGCGCGTGGCACGCCTCGTGGCAACCTTGTCAGAAGTGACGGATTCTGATTTTGCCGGGCCAGACCATCCGCCCGTTGGTCATCCGGCCACGCTGGACTTTTTCTTTGCTTCAACTCTGCAGCAGTTTGGCTTTTGGACGACGAAGGATGGGCATTACCATGAACCGCTGATTGCACCAATTCAGGGACAGATGCGGAAAGGTTCGTCCTATTTGTCGCAGGTCTATCGGCGGGCAATGGATGAAAACCCGGCCTTTTTGACGGTGGATGGTCAGGCCACTGTGACGGCAGCAGAGTTTGCCGCTCTCTACGGTGACGATAATGGGCAGGATGTGATGCCAGCCCTTGACCTGCATTGGCAAGTGGCGAATCGTTATGGACGGGATATGCAGGCGTTGGGTTATACACCGCAAAGTTTGGTGGCGGAGGCGCAGAATAGCGAACGGCCGTTACAAACCCTCCTCATGATCCTCGACAAAATAGGTGGCTATAAAGAAGACCCCTTGCGTAAAAAACCGATGTTGTTGGGGCTTGCTCTTAACCAGCGACCGGAAAAATTCCTCACCTTTGGCCCTGATGAAGTCGTCCCCCCGGTGATTGATTATCATTTGATGCGCTCTTGCCTACGAGTGGGTCTCATTGATGTCAAAGATGAAACCCTCGCCACCGATTTAGCGGCACGCAAGGTGCTTTCGGCGGCTGATGAACAGGTCGTGAGGCGAGCCGCTTACGAAGCCATTGAGCAAATCGCTGCTCTGTCTGGCAAATCAATTGGTGCTATAGATTGGTTCTTTTTTAACGCACGCCTCCGCTGCCCGGAAATGACGGAACCAGAGTGCGCGAAGTGTGCGCTGGATGACGTTTGTGCCAAGCGCAAAGAGCTGTTTCAACCGGTTTACAGAACGATTGCTTATTAGATTAAGCTATATGGCATGATGGGGAAAACGGCCGTTTTCCCCATCATGCCCTCTTACCCGCTGTCGGTTTGGTTGTTGTAAAAACGGCCGTTTTTCCCACCCCACAAATCTAACAATACACCCTTCAGTTATGTCTCATTCATTTGCCAGATTCAAGATTCTACGTTTGATCCCTTCAGACATGTACATACCAGATGCTTGTAACCTTTCGACATAGGGAGTGATTTCAGGCGTGACATTTTGCGACTTGGCCTCCAACAATATTCTGAGTGTCCCCCAGACTTGCAAACCAGCCGCTTGTGCTGTACGTCGCGCCAATAAATCATCCAAGATCAAGACACGCTTTGGATGGTCTAATGCCACCGACATAGCGGAAACTTCACCTATTCCTAAATCCAAAGCAAACCACTCTTGTGGCATATGGTTAGGCTGCACAATATCTGCCCAAGCGAGCATTTCATAGGTTGGGACATCATACCCACGATTTTTTCCAGCTTGTAATTCGTCAATAACTGGCTGTGGTATCCAAGTGGTTGCAAAAAGCCGAGGCCACCAGTCAAGCACACCGATACGGTGAGTGTATACGAGCGGTGAGGTGTTGCTAATTGCGTTGAGCATGGATAGCTTCTAACTCTAAAAGCTCTGCTTCAAGCGGAAAAACTTTATATTTACCTAAAGTGAGTAAAAACTCAACACGAGGCATACCCGCTAGCTCGGCTGCTCGACCAGAAGATAAACGACCCAATTCAAATAGTTTGATCGCTGTCAACAAGCGCATTTCGGCCGCAAAGGTTGCCTCATCCATTTTTTCGGCTAATAGCACCTTTTCTGGAACTGCGATTGTTACATCTTTCATTGTCATGAGATATCTCCAGATAACAACAGGATAGGTACGTTTGCACTTAATATACTACACGAATTTGAGTTTGTGGATAGAGGAAAAACGGCCGTTTTCCCTATCATGTTTCTTTACCCACCGCAAATTCATTTTAAAGGTTGCCCATGAGCACCAAGCTATCTTGTTTTCTTGACTATAAGAGTGGGTTAGGCATTTTCCTTCAAGACTTCGTTCAATATCTGAGTCCAATAAAAATCAAAATCGGGCGCTTTTAGTATAATTTGATTCAAACAAATATTTAGAGTAAGGAAGAACAAGGGTAAAGTGTCTTCACCTGTCTGTAAAACTGCATAATCGTTAAATTCTTCCCCGAGTTTTGCTATGCGGCCATTGTTGCTATTGTCTTGCTTTATTGCTTTGAGGATTGTATAGCCTCGCTGATATGAAAATATAAAATCGGGAAGATGGTTTTTAGGAAATTCCTCTTTTGTCAGATATTCAAACCAGAGCATATCAATTGCAGTTTGCGCTGTCACACCGTCATAAGCAAATACTACACCCAAATAAGGATTTCTCTGTAAACGACTGTGCCACAAACCATCTCCAACGCTAAGCCTCCTAAAAGGTAAAATATCCATCATATCAGATTTGTTGCGCTCAAGTTTCTTGACTGAAGCGACATTATCGATACTGGTTTTCAATTCTTTTACCGAAAGGTTTGATTTAACCTCGATTAAGCCATATACCGCTTCACATGGGAACAAACTGTTGTTTGCATCACGGAAAAGCACATTAGAAAAAACCGAATCAAAAAGCACCAAATCAATTTGTTTGCTGTATTGACCAGATGTAGAAAAAATTTCTCCAGAACCAATACCATAGCATTCTGGCAAAAATGGTCTCAGAAATCGGGTAATTATGTATTCACGAAATTCTCCTTTGTCACCCGAATGTTGAAAAAGCTTACTATCCTCAAAATCGGCAGCCAATCTACGAGAGGCGTTTCTTAAAGCAGCTAAAAGTTTCATAATAGATTCTCTGACCCATTAATGGCAACCATCTTTTCGTTAATTGTTGTTGAGTATAAATACCGACGAGAGTGATTGTAAGCACTCTCAAAATCGTGTCAAGGATTGCTAAAGTATTAAAGTATGCGCTTGTCGCCAACGGGTATGGACGCTACACTTTCCCATATCTAACAATTCCAAAACCCAATCAAGATGACCTATGCGAGACTTCTCAATTACGGGTATTCCAACCAAAGATTACTACGACTTCTTCGGCGAGACCGAAAGCCGCATCATGTTTGGCAGCACCGCTATTTATGCGTCGGTTGCCCTTGCCAAACAGGGTGCCGATATTGTGTTTAGTGGGCCAATTAGCAGCGAACTGGACAAAAATTTGCTCATGCCGCTAACCAACGTTGGTGTCAAATTTGCCCTGCACGAGATGGTCGGTCCCCCGGCATGGCTGCGATTGGTCTTTGCCGAAGGGGGGCGGGTGACTTTCTTCGAGATTGATCAGGGCGTTGGGCAAGCTTTCCGCGCCGAGCAGCTTGATGATGATTTTTGGCAGGCGCGAGTCTGCTGGATTGGCACCTGCACCCATGCCTACAAGGTTGCCGTCGCTGCCAAAGGGAAGGCACATGGCTGTGAAGTTGGGCATAGCCCACAGGGGGACTTTGGCCGCAGTCTGGATGAATTTAGCGCAGTGGCTGAGAATTTGACGTTTCTCAATACTAACACCGCTGAAATGGCGATGATGGGCAAAGGGCGGCTGCTGACCGCCCTGAATACCATCCGCGAAATCAACCCCGACCTGCAAATCCTGCTTACTCGCGGGCGGAACGGCGCGTGGTTTATCCGCCACAATGAGGTCTACAGCATTCCGGCCATCCCGCAGGTGGAATCTGAATTTTTGGTGGGGGCAGGCGACACTTTTGCCTCAACCTTTCACTATCATCGCATCCTGGGCAACCCGATTCCCGTCTGCCTTCAGCGGGCGACGGCAGCGGCGGTGCTGAAAATACGCGGCTTTTCGTATACGATGATGGGCAATTTGGATGAGATATTGGCAAAAACGGAGGAGCTTGCCCCGCGTTTGCCTGTTGCTTACGCCGCCTGGAACAGCCCTGAGGTTGTTGGCTGGATTGAACAGGAGAACCCTGATTGGACGCAGTTTGGACCGCAGGATGATCCTGCGGCGTGATGGGTAAGGAACGAGAATGAATTAACTTACGTCATGAAATTTGTTATTGGTTATTCGTTATTGGGTATTATCCGAGTAGCTAATAACCAGTAACTCGATCCCTGCAATGTGCAAGTTATTAGATCCTCATTCCTAAGGAGAGTTTTTTGCATGGCACAGAAGATTATTATTGACACGGATCCGGGTGTTGATGATGCAATGGCGATTTTTTTTGCGTTGCAGTCGCCGGAGCTGGAGGTGTTGGGAATAACGGCCGTTTTTGGCAATGGTGGTGTCGCCAATACAGCCAGTAACGCCATTCGCATTGTGGAAACGGCCGTTCGTGAAGACATCCCCGTAGCCGCCGGAGCCAACACACCGCTTGTCATTCCCCAACGATTTAGCGGTGGCGCAAGCGTTCACGGGCATGACGGGCTGGGCAACGCTGGCGAGCAACTACCCCAACCGCGTGGCAAGCCTGTTGCCCAACACGCCGCCGCCTTCATCGTCGAAACCGTCATGGCAAATCCCGGGGAAGTCATCCTTGTGCCAATTGGCCCACTCACCAATATCGCCCTGGCACTGCGCCTAGAGCCAGCCATCGTCCATGCCGTCAAAGGGATTTCACTCATGGGCGGTTCGGCCTTTGTGGGCGGCAACAAAACGGCGGCAGCCGAAGCCAACATCTACAATGATCCCCATGCGGCGGCGATGGTTTTTGCGGCCGGCTGGCCTATTGCGATGGCTGGTTGGGACGTCAACAATCGCTTCCACATGAACCAGCCCTATTTAGACCAGCTATGCGCCCTCGGCAACCCCGCCACCGACTTTATCAAAGCGATCTACCCCTGCCTGCAAGCCTTTGTGCAGCTTCCAGAGCAGGCAATTGACGTACCAGACCTGCTGGCGGTGGCCTATTTGGTTGCTCCCTCGCTCTTTACCGTCAAACGTTATCCAGTTTATGTAGAAACTGAGGGGCGCTCGGCCGGCATGACCGTCGTAGACCAGCGGCTACATCGTCGGGGCGATCCTGTAGACCCGTTGGTAGACATTTTGCTAGATGTAGATGCCGAAAGATTGCGAACGCTTTACCTGGAGCGTTTGTCCCGGTATGGACTTGGGAACGCGGATTAAACAAGTTATTGAAGAAGTTCAACTTCTTCTGAGAAGTTGAACTTCTAAACAGGCAAGTTATTGAAGAAGTTCAACTTCTTCCGAGAAGTTGAACTTCTAAACAGGCAAATTGTTTAATTCTCATTCCTTATTGATCTCTAACCATCTCAGTCGTTAACCCCAGCTTTGGTGGCTGAATGGTGCCAATACGCTCCACGGCTCGCCGCACCGCCTCGCTCCCTGTCGCCACAAACTCAATTTGGACGCTCCGCCTCTCGTCCAGATAACCAGGGATGGGTAAAAACGCCTCCAGCCGATCCGCAAAGCCCCCCGTGCCTTGCAGCACAGTCAACGGCTTGCCATGAGCATAGGCCTGGGTGACTTCGTTCAGGGTGCCGCTAGATCCTCGAATCATAATCACGCTGTCGCTGGCGCGGATGGTGGTAATGTTTCGCAGGGCATAACCAACCCCGGTAGGAATAGCCACATCAATGTAAGCATTCGCCCCATGACGGTCTCCTTCCGGCAAGATGCCAACAACCAGCCCACCAGCCAGCTTGGCTCCCCGGCTGGCCGCCTCCATAATACCAAAACCGCCGCCCGTCACCGTAATACAGCCAGCTTCAGCAATAAAGCGACCAACCTCCTCAGCCAGCTTGTACACGTCCTCAGGCACATTCGAGGATGAGCCGATCACGCCAATATATTTTTGCTCTGTGGGGTGCATGATGATTTGTCTCCATAGGGTCATCAAAATTTGCGCCAAACTATGCCACAGTTTGGCCGAATGTTCAACCAGAGCGATCTTTAAATTCCGGTTCGGTACGACCATAGCGCGTGAGGATGAGCCAGAGGACAAACATGATGATGCCAGAAGGGAGTGCCAACCCCCACGGGCCAAAGGTGGCAAAGGCGATTGGCCCCGTAAAATTGGCGAGGCTGATGCCACTGGTGCCAAGTGCTGCCCCCAGCGTCATCATTTTGCCGCGCTGGGCTGGAATTTGCATGGAGGTAAGGATGATGGCGTTGACCATGGCGAATTGGTAGAAGAAGAAGACGATGAACAAGCCAACAACAAGCCATGTGAGGCTGTCATTGAGCAGCGGCAGCAGGAGGTAGGTAAAGGTGCTAACAAGTGCGCCAATTTTCGCACCGGTTAATGCGCCAAAGCGGTCGCCAGCAGTGGAGATAAGAATGATAGCTGCGAAGGCACCCAAACCGAGGATACCGGCAATGCGCCCCAGCTCGGCCGACTCCAGCCCATAGTCCAAAAAGAGCCACTGTCCATAGGAGCTGATTAAATGGGAGGCGGCAAACAGCGTGAGCGTTGTGCCAAGAATGGCTGCCCACGCCGCCTCTCGATTATTGCCTAAATCAAGGAATTGTTTGGCTCTTGTCCAAACGGATAGCTGGGGTTCTTGTTTGCCTGGGCTGTGGGCATGGGCAAATTGGGCTGTTTGGGGGAAGAAGATTGGCACAAAGCTGGCGAGCAGCAGCACAATCCCTAAGCCGATCAGCGGAAGCCGCCAGCCCCAGCGGGCAATGGCAATGCCCAACGGCGCAATGCCGATGAAGCCCGATAATCCCCACGCCAGTTCGACAGCACCCATGCCGCGTGAGCGTCGTTCGCTGGGCAAATTGGCACTCAGATAGGCCATCAGGTTGGGGGTGAAGAGGGAAAAGCCAAAGCCGAGGATGAGCGAGCCAATGACGGCAAGCGTGATGGTTGTGCTGGCGGCGAAGACGATCAAGCCTGCACCCACTGAGAATAAACCGAGTCGCATAAACGGCCGATATCCATACCGATCAGCCAGGTTGCCAAAGATCGGGGCAAAGATGCCCACCAGCGATTGCAAACTGAGCAAACGGCCGATTATCACCGCCGACACGCCCAAACCAGCCGCAAAAATTGGCACAAACGGGTAGAGCATTTGCCCGCTCGTGTCAATTAGCAGACGTAGCAAAAAGCCAGCCCCAACGATGTGCCAAATAGAAGGGCGGCTTGTGAGGGCGGGGATGAGCTGTTTTTTCATATCAGACAATTTTTTAAACCGATAGCCAGGTTATCTGGTTTCCAACTGCTCTCTGAGCGTTCTGAGGAAGGGGATGGCCTCATACTGTTCTTCCAAAATGGCATCCCAGTACACGCCTTTGGGCTGTGGGTAGCTAGTGCGGGTTTCAATCACCTCGTTGGGGGTAATGATCCAGTCGAGCGGGGAATCATGCGTTTGCAACGTCAGGCGTTCATCGTCAACCACCTGCAAATCGTGTACGGTCGTCACCAGATTGGCGTGAGGCGGCATGATGCCTGTTTCGCGGAAGATGCCCAGCTCCAGATCGGCAAAACCACCCCCTTTGCCCGTGCGCCCTCCGTCGCGGCCAACGGCCACGCAGCCAACGACCAGCAAATCCATGGGCAGCATTTCGGAAAAGTGGACTCGCTGCCCATGTTTGAGAGCGCCTTCCTTGCGGGCTGCTTCCTCAAATGGGATGCCCCGTTCGGCTAGTTTGGCAGGGTCAAGCAGCAAAAAGGGGAATTCCTGGGCGAGCTGCGGCACGGGCATGTAGAGCAGTTTGCCATCGCGCAGGGCGCGGTAGCGGACGGGGATTTGCGGCGTGTCGGGATTGGATTTGACGACGTTGGCTGCTTGCCAGATGGGCAACTGCGCCAGCCGTTCGGCGGCGGCTTCGGCACCGACAAAGTTGGGAATGGAGTCCCAGATTTTGCCAATACCGGCTCCGCTTTCTTCCAGTGCCGCCCAAATGGTGGCACGGAGTTGATCCTTGGCCGAATTACGGCCGGCCCATTTTAGGTTTTTGTGTTCCATATTTGATACTCTCAAGTGACGCTCACCTGACGGTGTACGACTCAGTGGGGGCATTGCTCCAGCTTTGCAACGTTTGCCCGCCGTCAATGAGCAGTTCCGAGCCGGTGATGTGGCGGGCATCATCGGAGGCGAAGAAGAGAACGGCCGTTGCTACGTCTTCCGGCTGCCCAACTCGGCCCAGCGGGATGCGCTGGCGAAAGTGGTCAAAAAAGGCATCTTGCTCGGCCTCATCAGCACCGGCCTGGGCGGAACTGAGGCGGGTTTCGATGATGCCGGGGCAAACGGCGTTGACGCGAATGCCATAGGGCGCGGCTTCGAGGGCGACGTTTTTGGTGATTTGGGTGACACCGGCCTTGCTTGCCATGTAGGCTCCGCCGCCGTAGATGGTGTCCCAGCCGGCCGTTGAGGATGACATATTGACAATCGCCCCGCCGCCAGCCTCGATGAGGGCGGGCAAGACGGTTTTGCAGCCCAGAAACACGCCGCGCAGGTTGACCGCCATCAGCCGATCCCAGTCAGCGGCATCAAGTTCCCTGAGCGGTTTGCCGGTGCCGCCAATGCCCGCATTGTTGAAAAGAATGTTGATGCGGCCAAACGCTTTTGTTACCTGTGCCACGATCTGAAGCCAGTCAGCTTCATTGGCAACATCGGCCTGAAGTGCCAGTGCGTTGCCGCTCATCGTGGCAATGTCTGCCGCTGTTTTTTGTGCTTTTTCCAGGTCAATGTCCACCACCGCGACGATTGCGCCTTCTTTGGCAAAAGAAACGGCCGTTGCTCGACCAATCCCGCTTCCTGCTCCCGTTACCATAACAACCTTATTCGTAAAACGTCCCATAAATTTGCCCTTTTTTCAGTCTCGTCTTTTCCTTGACAGAGTGATATGAAAGGGTTATATCTGCGACCGTGGGATTTGCCAAGACAAGGCAGTGAACCGGGGTGGTAGCTAATTTAATATCAATAGAGGTAGGCATGGCGGAACGAATTTTTGCAGAGTTGGGTAAGAAAAAGACCATTATTGGCATGGTGCATTTGGGGGCAATGCCGGGAACCCCGTTTTATGAAGAAGGGAGCTATGAGGCGACCTTTGAGCGGGCACTGCGGGATGCCAAAGCGTTAGATGAGGGTGGGGCGACTGGGTGCCTGGTGCAAACCGTGGAACGTGTCTACCCCACGAATGATGAAGCTGATTATGCCCGGGTTGTCGGCGTGGGCAACATTGTGCGGGCCATCGCCCAAGAGACGCGGCCGGAGTTCCAGATTGGGGTGCAGATTATGACCAATGCGCTGCAAGCGTCGGTGGCCGTTGCCAAAGTGTCGGGTGGCTCCTTTTTACGTTGTTTTGCCCTGGTGGGGCAATCGCTTTCGCCGTGGGGGATGATTGAGGCGAGGCCGATTGAATTTTTGCGCTATCGCCAGAGCATTAATGCGACGCATGTCAAGCTGATTGCGGAGGTGGATGGGATGCACTTTAAATGGTATGGGGAGGAGAAATCGGTGGCGGAGGTGGCACGAACGGCCGTTAATGCCGGTGCCGATGCCGTTGAAGTGGCCCACGCTGACGAAGAAACCAACCTCAGGCAAATCCACGACATCAAGGCCGCCATGCCCAATCTACCCGTCATTTTGGGTGGCTATACCAACCACGACAACGCTGCCCGCCGTCTAGCCAAAGCCGATGGGGCTTTTGTTGGTTCTGCCTTTGAACCGGCCGGCTGGGGGACATCCATTGATGCCCAGGCGGTGCGGGCGTACATGGAAATTGTCCATAGTTTGGGATAAGGGATATTGATTCAAGGAGATTGGAGATTAGAGATTGGAGATTAAGCCAGTCTCCAATCTCTAATCTCCAATCTCCATCGGGCTACTTTATGCAACCCATTGAGTTTCTCATTTACGGCAAAATCATCATAGATGACATTCGCCTTGGTAGCGGTGAGATTGTGCGTGGTGTGTTGGGCGGCGGGGGGCCGCAAGCCCTCTTCGGGGCGCGGCTGTGGCATGATTCGGTTGGCTTTTTGTCGCGGTCGGGCGAGGACATTGCGGCGCAACATGTGCAAACGCTGCATGAGTTGGCCGTTGATTTGGGTGGTTGGGTCAGGTTTGCCGATATTCCCACGCCGCGTGGCACGATGCTTTATGATGAGGATGAATATTTGGAAAGTGGGGAGGAGCGGGCGGATAAACGGCCGTTTCAGCGCGACAACTGGTTCAAACTACTCGCCCAAAAGCTGCCCATCCCCCAAAACTACCAACAGCCCAGTGCCATCCACCTCATCACCGAATTTCATGATGAGCCAATGGTTCAGGATGCGCTGCGCTTGCGCCAACAGGGGGTGCTATTTTCACTGGAGCCAATCATTGATTACCAAACGTGGCACAACCGCGACCAAATGGTGTCCCTGATTCAGCAAGTGGACATCGTTTCCCCCGATTGGCCGTCTGCCAGCGGCATTGCTGGCACACAAAATCCGAAAGAAGTGCTGCGCTACTGGTCAAAACTGGGGCCACAGATGGTGACAATACGGCATGGGCATCATGGTTCCTATGCTTGGGATTACGCCCACGACATTTTCTGGCATATCCCCGCCGTGCCTGTGGATGTCGTTGACCCCACGGGCGCGGGCAACAGCTACAGCGCGGGGGCTTGCATCGGTTGGTTCAAGAGCGGTGAGGCGCGAACGGCCGCCACTTACGGGGCGGTCTCAGCATCATTTTTGGTAAGCCGTGTGGGGCTGCCCCCAATGCTGCCTGATCTCCGCACCCAGGCAGAGCAATTGCTTACCCAAAATTTGCCGCGAGCGATGAGGCTTTAAACACATTCTTACCAGGAAGTGTTTGAGTCGAGCATTTGCTGCAAATCGGCCAGCGAAGGCAAGCTGCGTGCGCCATCCCGGCTAATGTTCAGGGCAGCCACCCCGTTGCCCCACCTGACGGCCTCCTTTAGCCCTACCTTTGCCAGACAAGCGGCAATGAAGCCGCCATTAAACGCATCTCCTGCCCCAAGCGTGTTCACAACCTGTACCTGAAATGCTGGCACGCAAAAGGTTTCCTGCGGTGTGGCGACCAGTGCGCCCTGGCTACCCCGCCGTGCCACAACCATGCGTGTGCCATGACAAAGGGCTTGCGCCCCGGCTTCGGCTGAATCCGCGCCGGTCAGGGGCATAATCTCTTCCTCGGCATTGCCCAAAACCACATCGGCTAACGCAATGGCTTGTTCAAACGTCTGGCGCGTTTCGTCGTCCAGCCCCCACAATTCCAAACGCATGTTGAGATCAAGCGACACCGTTAGCCCCGCTTTACGCGCCTGTGCCATGCCATACAGCACAGCCTCACGGGCGGGCGAGGCTCGCAGACACATCCCCGTTGTGTGCAGCCAGGCTGCTGCTGTAAGCCAGCCCAGGTTAATGGCCTCGGCTTGCAGGTGCAGGTGCGCCCCACCTTCTGGCGGCCAGACAACAACCAGTCGCTCCCCATCGGGTTCGATCAGGGCCATGACCATTGGGGTAAAGGCATCACGAACCGGGCAGACACCTCGCTCATCCACCCCCTCCTGACGCAAATCTGCCTGTATCCAACGGCCGTATCCATCATCCCCCACCGCGCCGACCATCATCACATCCACTCCCAGCCGCGCCAGGGCCACAGCCACATTGGCTCCTGATCCGCCACCATATAAATGAGGGATGGAATGGGTCAGATCGGGTGTGTCTAAACTGTAATTCGGCAAACGAATGACCATATCTACGCAAGCGTCGCCGAGAACGATGACTTGTGACATTGTTATGCTGAACGCGATCATAAATTGACATTCTATGAGGAGATTGGGGGATTGAGAGACCAATCTCCTCAAAAGTCAGTTTATGCCCTGAAAAAGTGTAGCTTTTATGATGTTCCTTGTGCCGCCTGCACAAACTGCCGGATGCGATCCAGGTCTTTGCGGAAGCCGCCGCCCGCCAACGGCCGATTTGTATGCGTTAGCGAATCTACGGCCCAGGGCTGCACCGCCCGGATCGCCTCGGCCACATTCTCGGGCGACAGTCCGCCAGCCAGGATGACGGGTATGGATACCTGGCGCACGATCTCACGGCTAATGGCCCAATCATGGGTTTTGCCAGAGGCACCGATTCCGGCAATGTCCGCGGCTTGGGTGTCCAGAATGAGGTATTCGGCCACATCCTGGTAAGCCAAAGCCACATCTATGGCCTCTGGCCCGGCCACGGAGATGGCCTGCATGATGGGTAAATTGGGCAGACGCTGGCGCAGTTCCTGCACGGCAGCGGGCGGGAGGCTGTTTTCCAGGCCGCAGAGGTGCAGGATGTGGGGACGAACGGCCGTTACCATCCTCTCAATGGCATCTAAATCTGATTCGACGGAGAGGGCAACGGAAACGGCCGTTTCCCCCACCCCATCTACAATCGCCCGCGCCGTCTCAAAATCCACCTCACCCGGCAGCCCCAAATGGCTTGGCGTAATGCCAATATGATTCACGCCCAAAGCCACCACGGCCTGAGCTTCCTCTACACTTTGCATCGTATAAATCTGGATTTTCAAATGTTTCTCCTCTTCTCAGCCCATGAATGCTTCTTGGCAAAGCTCCAATCTCGCCGCGTCCCCTCCAGGCATTGCCAGACTATTACGGCCGTTTTTGGCATCACGGCAACAGCTTAACGTGAGAATAGTTGCGGATCTTATTGTCTACCGTCAACAGTGGGCAATCATAGATGCGAGCCGTAGCCACAATGATTTGATCGGCCGGATCGCGGTGAAATTCACCTGGAAGCTGTGTGGATTCAACGGCGATCTGCGGTGTAAGCGCAAGTAATTGTATACCTGGATAATGCAAAGCTGTCTCCAACCATTCCCCAATGGGGCAATGGAGCGTTAACCGCTTTAATTCGACTAATTTAGCGACTTCCCAGCAAGAAAAAACAGTGACGCCCAAACCCTCATCTTCATGAGTCTGAATGATTTCCCGATATTCATCGGTTAATGCAGGATCATTGTGTACCCATCAGACCTAAATATGCGTATCCAGCACAATCACTGGAACATTTCCCAATCCTCTTCAGCCACCGAATCGGTTGGATTGATGTAAGTGATGGGTTTTCCCCAAAAAGGATACCGGTTTTCCTCGGCCTGACGACTTGAGCGGGGGATAATGATAACGTCAACTTTCTCGCCAATATTAAAAGGGAGATTTTTTAATGTCAGCGTCCCCTTTTTCCCGATGGTAAATTCATAAGCATATACTTGCATCTCATATACCTCTACTTTGGATCAAAACCGATCCTGTTGCTTTCTCAACGTCAGGTCAATTATAGCGTGATACACACTTTAGCAGAAATCCCTCAGAGTTCGCCAGGCACAATTTTAGTAGGGTGGGCAACAAAAAAGATTAGGCCACCGTTGCTAACTGTTCGATTCTAGCCCTCATTTTTTTCTGGCTTTGCTGCTGGAACTGCCCGATAAAGCTCTGGACATACTGTTTTTGGATTGTTTCCGACAAATCCACCACCGTTTGTTTACCCTGTCCATACTCAAACAACATAACCAGCGGAGCTTCTTCAACATAGCCCAGCGTCATACCCAGCAACAATTTAGTCGCCAAATTCAGATTTCCCTGAGTTAGCTCCTTATCGTGATACGAGCCATGAAAAATATGCGCCCCATCTGGAATCTGAGAACCCAAAGCCGGATTATCCACTACCTGCTGTAGAAAATCAGCTAATCGATCTAAATTTTTATCCGTCAGGTCATTGTCGTTATTTGGTTGCATCATATTCATCCTCATACGTTTTGCGATAAGCACGCCAAAACTGCTTGATATGGGCAATCGCATCATTGAGAGCCAGATTTTTATCTATTGCTGGTTGAGTCGTTTTCTTTTGTCCACCCGATGGAGACATAACATCCCTATGAAAAAAGCCATGTGCTTCGTCAAATCGGACAATGGCGTGCCATTTGCCATCAATATAGGCTTCATATTGAATCACAATGATGGCAACAACCTGCCCATCTTTTGTGATGAAATGTATTCGCAAACGGTCAATCCCAGTTGCAAAATCTTGTATCCAAAACTTTTCACCCATAAGCTATTGTAGCATAGCGGCAAGTATTTCATGCACAACTCACCATGCCGTTTCCCCCACCCCATCCACAATCGCCCGCGCCGTAGCAAAATCCACCTCCCCCGGCAGCCCCAAATTGCTCGGCGTAATGCCAATATGATCCACCCCCAAAGCCACCACCGCCCGCGCTTCCTCAACACTTTGCATCATATAAATCTGGATTTTCAACCCTTCCTCACTCGTTGTAAACACTCAATACTGAGTTTATTATGCTCTCCCATTGAGTGATTCTTTCAGTTACCCAGAATTCTAAAGTTGGTATACGAACCATGTGAAACTCGTTTATACGTGAAGGAGTTAGCTTTCGCCCGTAAGAAAACCGCCATTTTTCAATGCGAATAATAGCCGCTGCAATAAATAAACTAGCCAAAGGTAAATCTGATTTGGGCAACAAGACTAAACAATCATCATTCACACCACATGGTTCTGATTGAACAAAAGCTTCCCCAATGCTACCCGTTTGAGCAACTGTAACAAAAGGTGGTTTCAACAGTTGGCTAAATGTAAGCCAACCATAAGTGCCGTTGTATTGCTCGGTAGGCGAAATAATCAGGGAATCACCAGGGGGAATACCTTCACGACTGTGTAACTCTTTTTGCCCATAAAGAATATCAAAAAATGAACCTATAGTATTGAGAGTGCTTTCTAACTCCTTGGCGTTCTTCAGTTTCTTGGGTGAAACCATTTCACGATAATCGCGTGCTATTAATTCACCAGAATCAACTAAGCTCCTTTGGTTAGATATTTCTGCAGCATATCGTGTGTAAAAAGAAACATAACGTCTTAACAATTCATCAATGGCTTCCTTTAACTCATCTTCACTTGGTAAGCCAGAAGGAATATATGCTCCTGAAGCCCATTCCATATCGCCAGAAATACTTGCGGTTCCAGAAAATCCTGGAGTGCTTTGCTTATTTAGAATAGCATCTACAGCATTAGGCAGCTGGTTTTTATCATCTGACCGATTTACTCTCGTCCCCTTTTTCAGAGTTAGGCCATCATATTGTAATCGCGCAAACGAAGTCTTCCGTTTTGAATTATGTGGGACACCCTTTTCTAAAAGAACTACAGATGTAGTGGTTGAGGCATAAGGCTGGAATAATTCGTCTGGTAATTCACATACAGCTAGAAGTGTATGTTCACGTAATATTTTTTTTCGCCAAGTTTTTTCAGAGCTTTTTACAATTAAACTTGTAGGCAGTATGACAGCAAGTTTTCCCCGATTTCGTAATCCCAGCAATGCTTGTTCAACAAACCTCTGTGAGGGAATGTCCGTTTTTTTATGAGGGAAAGGTGGGTTCATTAGAGCAACGTCACATTCTGTAACGGGAAAATCAACTGCCTGAAATACATCTTTGTTACGAATTCCTGATTTACCGTCCCCCCTTAAAATCATATTGGCAATACACAAAGCAGCTGTTAATGGTTCAGATTCATAACCAATAAGGTTGTTTTCAATCATTTTAACGACATCTTCATACTTAGCGTTAGTTGCCTTAACTGCTCGTTGAATGCAAGCAATTAAAAATCCACCAGTCCCGCAAGCAGGGTCTATAACAATGTCATCTGGCGTTGTCTCACACAAATCAGCCATGAATCGAGCAATATGGCGCGGTGTAAAATATTGACCTATTGTGTTTCCACCCGTATATTGGAAAAATGTTTCATAGAGTTGCCCTAAATAATCGTGATCGAATGCTGCTGTAACAACGTTTAGTTTTTCCAATGTAGCAATAATTTTCCAGGCTGAACGTGCTAGTTTATGATTCGCTTCATCAACCCGTAAGCTGCGCGCAACATCTGCCTTCCCACCCCTTTCAAATGCCATTTGGCAGGCAGTGTTAATGTCTGACAAAACAAAGTCAGAGTCTTTTCTGATTCTGCCTCGCGTTTGCCAAAGTGCGAGCATCATTGCCCCAACATAGGCCGGCCGATATTCATCTTTTATGGCAGCTTCTCGCAAAATACGATTGATAAGATCAGCTTTTTCAGCCAGAACCTCAGCACGGGGGATTTGAGGAAATAAGTCAAAAAGATACGGTACTGCAAGAAGTTTTTCTACATCAAATTCTGTTGGAATCCAGGAAATTTCAGATTGATTATATGTAATTGGTTGCCAACCATTATTACCATATTTAAGCACTTGTAGTTTTAATTGTGTATTTTCTTGCCCGGCTACACCAGCTATGATGACAGAATGGCCTGCATCCAAGCAGGCACTTCCATACCATTTTGCATCTTGTACAGCTTGGTGTATTTGATTTTCATGAGCCTTTGCTTCAATAATAACCAAGGGGCGCATTGTTTGGTTATCAATCAGTAAAAAATCTGGATAGCCGTCTCCGCTTCCACTTTTACTTTTACCTCGAAATATATTTTCTAATTCGGGATATGCTTTATATTCGTTTTGCCGTACAAGAGAACCCTTTGGAGGTTTTATTTGCGACCAACCTTGTATATTTAGCAAGTCTAGTATTGAATCTTCAGTTCGTGTTTCTGATACAGATGATTTTGTCATTAGACTACCTTAACAAAACATAAAAGATATATTAGAACGATTGTATCATTTATTTTAAGGGTTTTGTAGAATTTCCTAATGGTTGCACGTTGAACAAGTGACTCTATCTCTACAATTATTCCTGATGTTGGCTCGTTGCGTAATGAGTTAGCGTAAACTAATGGATCCGAGTATCTCCCTAACCAACGCCATATCAACACAGCAACAGCCAAAATTGCCTCATGCAAAATCAGGGAAAACAGGAATAGACTCCTGAGTAGCCACATCCATCATACCCAAGAGGTCGCTGAGGCGGACTTCGGGGATGACGGTGAGGGCGAGGCCGGTGGTGGCTAAGGCTTTGGCGCGGTGGGGGATGCCGAGTTCGACGGCCAGATCGTCCATCGTCTGCATTTCGGCGGCCAGTTCGGCGACGGGTTTGGGTGACATGAGGCCAGCGATGGGCAGTTCGACTTTGCCCAAAATATTGCCGTTTTCCACAAAGATGAGGCCACCGCCACACTGTTCTAATTCTTGCACAGCCAAAAGCATATCTTCGGGGCGGTGACCTGTGATCAGGATGTTGTGGGAATCGTGGGCGATGGTGCTGGCCAGGGTGGCTTGCCGCAGCCCTAAGCCTTTGAGCAAGGCGACGACGGGGGGATGGCTTTGGCCGTGGCGCGGCACGATGGCGATGGTGCAGATGTCGGGGCCGAGGGAGGTGAGGTCAAGCTGCCCGTCCTTGACGGTTGCCGTCATCTGCGTCAGCTTGCTCAAGCGCGTGGGCAGCAGTTCCATGACGTTGACCGTCACTTGGCCGTTGGCGATGGGTGGTTTTAGCTGGAGATCGGCGAGGGATAGGGGTTGAATTTGCACACTATTCCCCATCACAATCGTCGTCGGCGGTTCCGCAATTGGCTGGAGCAGCTTGCCATTCTCCACCAACAGCTTGCCATCCACAAAAACCTCACTGGCCTTCACCTCCTCTAATGACGAGAGGAGGACAATATCGGCCAGATAGCCGGGGGCTATCGCGCCATGGTCGCGCAGTTGGTAATGCCGCGCCCCATTCAGCGTCGCCCAACGAATCGCCACTGCTGGCGCAACGCCGTGATAGAGCATCTCCCGAATCACCCGATCCATATGCCCATTTTCCAGCAGGTCGGAGGGGGAGATGTCGTCGGTGCAGAGAGCCAGTTCCAGGTGGGGCAGGTCGAGCAGCTTGGGGACGATGGGGCGGGCGTAGTTGCCGAAGGTGCTGACTTTGAGCAGGGGCAGCAGCCCCAGCCGCAGCTTCTCCACCCCTTCCTCGCCAATGCGTAGCTCATGGTCGTTGTCAATGCCGGCCGCAATGTAGGCGTTGAGTTCGCGGCCAGAGAGCAGCGGCGAATGGCCCTGCACCTTGACCCCCGCTTTGAGCGACTCCTCCACAATGCCCACCATCTTGGGGTTGCCGTTGACGATGCCCATGAAGTCCATCATCTCGCCCAGGGCAATGACGCGGGGCCAGGTTAACATCTCGGCGACTTCGGCGGGGCTAAAGTCGGCACCGGCTGTTTCTTTGCCAGGGACGGCCGGAACGCAAGAAGAAATGGTGAGATAGGTTCGCAGAGGAATGCCCTCGCTGGCTTCGATCATGTAGTGGATGCCGTCCATGCCGAGGACGTTGCCGATTTCGTGGGGGTCTATGATGGAGGTGGTGGTGCCGAAGGGGAGAACGGCCGTTGCGTAATTCGCAGGCGTGACCATCGTGCTTTCAATATGGAGATGGGTGTCTACAAAGCCGGGGCAAGCCCATTTGCCGCTGCCGTCGTAATAGGCGTGGGCTTCTAGCTGGTAGGCTCCGGCCGGGCCAACCAGGGCAATGCGGTTGCCCACAATGCCGATGTCGGCGGGGTAAATCTCACAGGTAAAGACGTTGACCAACTGGACGTTGGTGATGGCTAAATCAAACGGCCGTTTGCCGCGTGCAGCCTCAATCAGGGCTAATCTATTCATCTTCCACCTCATCACTTATGACTCTCGCACAATATACAACTCGTCATACCCCGAACCTTGATCGGGTAAACGCAAAAACCGCTCACCGGGCAATGTTGCCAGCACAATTTCGGCCGTTGTATAAATCCGGCATCCGGCGAGCAGATGCCCACCTACCATACGTCCTTCCCCATCAGACAAGGAGATGTGGTAATGAGAACCGTATTTTGACAAGGTGCCGGTTAGGGAAACAATTTCAAATTTATCTTCTAAAAGGGTGCCATCTGGCTTGTTGGCATAGCGCAGCACCGCTTGCCGCAGGCTGCCGACACAGGTAACGACACAGGCGGCCGAAATATCATGCGCCACTGCCCATTGATCCAGTTCCAACATTAAATCTTGATTGGGATGTAGCCGAAGCGAATATAAGTTCATTTGATCTCCTCATTTTTGCAATCTAAATTTGTGTTTTTGTTAGCATCGTCTCTATGACTTCTTGCACCCGCAGCCCAGCTTGCAGGTCGGGCAGGTTTGTTGGCTCTCCAGCCAAGCGGTTAGCCAGTTCGCTGAGGCGGGCTTGTACGGGCGTGGGCGCGTCTGGGGCGATAGGTAGCGGTTGCCATGTGCCGTTTTTGGTGATGGCGAGATTGTATAAATTGCCGAGGCGCAGGGAAGCCTGGCTGCCGTGAATGGTCAACTCGCTCTCACGCGGAGCCGCCGCGCCGCCGATGCCGCCCATCAGCCAGATGGGCAGGCCACCGGCCTCCAAATGGGCCAGGACAAAACTTTCGGCGGCGTTTTCGCCTTCGGGGTAGCGCAATACGGTTGATTTAACCGTCACCTCCCCAAACAGTCGCTGCAGCAAATAGACAAAGTGGGAAAACATTTCCCTTACCATACCGCCCTCGTTGCGTTTGGTGATCCAACTGGCTGCGCTGAGTTGATTGGGCAGGGGCCAGGAGGGGAATTGGTAGCGGACTTCGATGCTTTGCGGTGTACCGAGTGCGCCGGCGTTTAGCTGCTGTTCGATGGTTTCAACGAGATGACCCGCCCCGTAGACGAAGTTCATGGCGGTGGGGGTGTTGTGATTAACGGCCGTTTCCACCAGCCATCGCCCCTCTGCCAAATCAATCGCCAACGGCTTGTCACACAACAACGCCTTTCCCGCCGCGATAACCTGTCGCCCATACTCCACATGCGTCACAGGCGGCGTAGCAATGTAAATAAGGTCAATGTCGGGATGGCCGATGATGCTGGCTGCGTCCGGGGCAATGGGTACACTGGGAAAGCGGCCGGCGATTTGCCGGTTAATGACCTCGTTGCGATCCCAAACGCTGCCAACGACAAAGGCGGGATGCTCCAAAAAGGCTTGCAACATGCTCTCGCCAATCATGCCCAAGCCAATGATACCTACTTTGAATGTCATCTTAACCTCTTTAGTTGCTCTCTAAATCGTATGCTAATACCATATGTTTCTTTTACAAGAAGTGCAATTTTTACAACAAATTAGAAGCGGAGTGGAAATGAGCTACGAAACTATTTTATACGAGAAAGATGAGGTTGATAAGTTTGCCACGATAACCATTAACCGCCCGGACAAGCTGAATGCGATGAACAAGACGGTGATTCGGGAGATGGATGATGCGCTGAAAACGGCCGTTTCTGACCCCGACGTCAATGCCCTACTGTTCAAAGGGGCTGGCCGTGCCTTTAGCGCAGGCTACGACATTGGCGGCGGCGCCTTTGATGCCGACGTGGAAGAGTGGCGCGAGGATATGAGCGAAAATTGCGAAAAGCTGCTCAACATCTGGCAAGCACCCATTCCCACGGTAGCGGCCGTTCATGGCTATGCCCTGGCCGGTGCGCTGGAGCTAATGATGGTGTGCGACCTCGCCATTGCTGCCGACACCGCCAAATTTGGCGAACCCGAAGTGCGCCACAACTCCGCGCCGCCGTCACTGATGATGCCCTGGCTCATCTCCAGCCGCGACACCCGCTGGCTGATGTTCACGGGCGATCTGGTGGATGCCCAGGAAGCGTTGCGGATGCACCTCGTCAACAAGGTTGTGCCGGAAGCTGATCTGATGACAGAAACAACCAAACTCATGCAGAAGCTGGCGCGAATGCCGGTTCCCGCCATCAAATATGCCAAAGCCTCGCTCAACAACCAGCAGCGTTTGGCGGGGCTGATGGAATCGTGGCAGTACAATGTGGAAGTTGTTGCTGCCCTGCACACCAGCAAAGCCGGCCGTAAATGGATGATGATGTTTGGCGATATGCCTCTGAAAGAGTTTTTGCAGATGCGGGATAATCCGTTTAAGGGGTTGGACTAGGGGAAATGGAGATTAGAGATTGGAGATTAGAGATTGGGCAATCTCCAATCTCCAATCTCCAATCTCAACAAGGCATTGAAGGTATGTCCTCTTTAACCCCCCTCCTCCACCCCCGCTCTGTAGCCGTGATTGGCGCGACGGAACGGGCGGACGCATCCTCTAGTTTTGTGATGCGGAATTTGATGCAGCATGGGTATGCGGGGCAAATTTACCCGGTGCATCCCCGTGCGGAGACGGTGTTTGGGTTAACGGCCGTTCCCACCATCACCCACCTCCCCCAACCGCCCGACCTGGCCGTCATCTGCATCGCCGCCCCTTACGTGGCCGCCGCCCTCGAAGAAGCCGGACGCAAGGGAACCAAAGCCGCTATTGTGTTGTCCAGCGGCTTTGCCGAGAAAGATGCCGAAGGGCGAGCCAGGCAACAGGAATTAGTAGAAATTGCCGCCAGATACGACATGGCTGTATGCGGGCCGAATTGTCTGGGCTTGATTGCCCATCAAGCCAACACCGTTCTCTACAGTTCCCGCTTCCCGATGGGCGTACCCAAAGGGGACGTGGCTCTCATTTCCCAATCGGGGGCCATCGCCATCGCCCTGTCCAGCACGGGGTGCATTGGCTTTAGCCACATCATCTCTTCCGGCAACAGTGCCGTCACCGACATTCCCGATTACTTGCGCTATCTGGCCGCCGACCCGCTGACCCGCGTGGTGATGCTTGTTCTGGAAAATATCAGCCGTCCCGAAGCCCTGGCCGCTGCCATGCAGGAGATGCACAAGGCGGACAAGCGGGTGGTGGCTCTTTATGTGGGGCGGACGGAGCGGGGGGCGGCGGCGACATCTGCCCATACAGGCGCGTTGGCGGGGTCATTTGCCGCCGTGCAAGCCTTTTTCCGTCGTCACGGCATTGTCTCGGTGGAGAGCATGGATGAGCTTTTGCAAACGACGGCCTTGTTGTCGGTTTTGCCCCAACGGCCACAAAAACGTGGATTAGCCATCATCGGCGTGAGCGGTGGCGGCGTGGCCCATGTGTCCGATGTTGCCAGCGCGGTTGGGCTAACCATTCCCCCCTTGCAGCCAGAAACCATTGCCCAACTCAAAGCGATTTTGCCGCCCTTCATCACACCGCAAAACCCGCTGGATACCACAGGTTTGCCCTTTTCCGATGGGGATGTGTACCGGCAGGCGCTTGATTTTTTGGCGAATGATCCGGCGATTGGGCTGATAACGGCCGTTCAAGATGCCCCACCTGGTCTTGACGAAGCTGGTACACGAGAATACCTGCCTATCGCCCAGGGCATTGTGGATTTTGCCCACACGGCCCCTGTGCCGGTGGTGGTCGTGAGTAATTTGGCCGACGGCCACCACCCCTTGTTTAGCGAACCATTACGTCAGGCTGGTGTGCCGATGTTGCGGGGAACGGCCGTTGCCCTCAAAGCGATCAACCATCTTTTCACCCCTATGCCAATGGCAGCAAGAACAGCGCAAACAGACTTGGCAATGGATGCCTTTTGGCAAAAACGTTTTGCCAACGGCGCACCCTTCACTGAACGAGAAGCCAAACAACTGTTAGCCGCCTATGGCATCCGCACGACGCGGGAGGAGCTGGCTACGTCTGCGGCCGAAGCGGTTCAGTTAGCGGCGGCTATTGGCTTTCCGGTGGTGATGAAGATTGAGTCGCCGGATATTACGCACAAAAGTGATGTGGGTGGGGTGTTGTTGGGGGTTGGAGATGAAACGGCCGTTGAGCAAGCGTATGACCAACTCATGGCAAACGTCTCGAAGGCCATGCCCCAGGCAAAGTTACACGGGGTGGTGGTGCAAGAGATGGTGGTGGCGGGGGTGGAGGCGTTTGTGGGTGTGTCCCGTTATGCGCCGTTTGGCTTTGGCGTGGTTGTAGGGCCGGGCGGGGTGTTGGTGGAGTTGGTGGGGGAAACTGCCGTTGATCTCCTCCCCCTCAACCCTGAATCCGCCCAAACCCTGGTAGAAAGCACCAGGCTCAACAAACTCCTGTCCGGCTTTCGCGGCTCACCCCCCGCCGACCGCTCTGCTCTGGTAGACACCATCCTTAAATTGGCTCAAATCGTGCAGTTGTATGGCGACTATTTGGACACGATTGAGCTAAACCCGATTACCGTTTTGCCTGAAGGCCAGGGCATTTGTGTTTTAGATGCAGTTATGCTTCCAGCTAAGAGTTCAATCACGCAAGAAGTTCAACTTCTCAGAAGAAGTTGAACTTCTAAATGGGCAAGAGTTACGCAAGAAGTTCAACTTCTCAGAAGAAGTTGAACTTCTAAATGGGCAAGAGTTACGCAAGAAGTTCAACTTCTCAGAAGAAGTTGAACTTCTAAATGGGCAAGTTATTTAATTTCCATTCCTAATAAAAAGCCGTTCGGATAACCGGCTGGAACAACTCCCGCTCCTGCTGACAAACCGCTTCCAGATGGCACGGCGCACAAAGTGGCTCCGCCATCTCCAAACAATAGCGGCGCATACTGCTAAACAGAAACCAGCCAACCTCGCCATACCGTTTGCCTGAACGTGCCACAAGCTGCTCATACGCCTGGTAACAGGCCAAGCGCACCGCCCATTCCTCGGCCGGGCTTACCAACTCACGGCGCACAAGTTTGGCTCGTAGCTGCTCGTCCAGGATTTCGACCACCCCCAGACGCAAACAAGCCCGCATGGCGTGGTAATCTAGCACAGGCGGCACATCTTCACCTGCGGCAAACGGCAAGAACTGTTCCGGCCGTTGGTTCAGGATTTTCGCCAGTAGAGCACTCTTCTTGCGCAGCGGGTCTTCCTTGTAGCCGCCGATCTGATCCAGCCGCGCCAAAAAGGTTTGCAACGGCCGTTCCGATTCCCGCGCTTCCTCTATAATGGCCTGCGGCGTTAGCTGGAGTGCCAGCATGTCTCGCCCATAAGCCTGCGCCTGGCTGAGATGGAGGTCGAGGGCGGGCAGCGGGTTTTGCCCCTCATCATCCCGCATCAAATTTATGAGCGTTTGGTGATCCAGATTGGCTTGTTGACCAGGCGTACTAAAACCAGGAACGGCCGTTTCCCCCCGCCAAAAAGCAGCCCAAAGATACTCCGAGCCTTTGTAGCACCGCCCATCAATGGTTGCCCACATCGGCCGATCATATCTGTCTTCTTGCGTGTGCCAGAAGCTAAACTGTTGCAGAGTGGCAGCAAAAAAGTAGTCAAGCGCGGCTGGATGATTGACTGGTGGCAGTGCCTCCGTGACAAAATTATGGGGTGTGGTTCCAGGATAGCGAGCAATGGCATCCGCCACCCGCGTTAGCTGCGTTTCGTTTAGTCGCACTCGCGCATCCAAAGAGATTGCCGCCACAGGTTCGTCGGTCAACAGGGCGGCCGGCCCCACCTGCCCGACCATCGCCGCTACCAACGGCAAAGCCTGACGCGCCGCCATAATCGGGTGCTGCTTTTGGCTCAATCGCGCCAGCGTAGCCCCACAAAAGCTGTCGCCAGCCCCCGTGGGGTCTACTTCGGCCACAGCCTGGGTGGGAACGAGGGTGGCATGATCGCCCTGCACCACCATGATCCCTTGCGCCCCCAGGGTGATGAAAAGGACTTTGCCCGGCGCGGTCTGTGCCTTTTCCAGATCACCAAAGAGGGCAATAGCTTCCTGTTGATTGAGGAAGAAGTAATCTGTCACCGCCATCACTTGCCGCGTAACATCAGCCTGCTGCTCGATGAGGACGAAGTTGGTTCCGGCCGACAGTCGTCGCACCCCGCGCTGGCGGCAAGCCCCCAGAAAGGCCAACTGCCGCACTGGATCGCCCAGGGGGGTGACATGGATGAGGGCAATGTCACTGAGATTGGCTGGCAGTAGGTCGGGCGTGAGCTGGGGGACGCGACCAAAGGTGGATTGGCGATATTCGGTACGGCCGTTTGGGTAGGCGATTTCGAAGTGGGGTAGATCGGTGGGAGCAACAATGGGGCCGTGCCAAGCTGTCAGCCTGTCGGCCAATGGCTTCAAGGGCGGCGGGCATGGCTCAGGGCGTGGGGCAAGCAGGGTAACGCTGGCTCCGCAGCGGTGCGCGGCTAAGGCCGTGTACAATCCTGCACCACCGGCTGTTTCAAATGAACCATTCGCCAAATGCAACAGATCAAGTGATGGGCCACCAATAACAAGCAGGTCATTCATGGTTACGGTTCCGGGTAACGTTCCCATTGGGTCATGTTGTAATACTCATCCCACAGCATTGTTTCGTGCCGGACGCTGGTGAGGAAAATTTCAGCCATGCGATCCATTTGTTGTTCTGTGCTTTGGGCTGCTTGCCGGTCTATGAGGGCGTAGGCCATTTTGGCATTTTCCCGATGGACAGGGTCGCCATGAAAGGCAAACCACTCTTTGTAGGGGTTGTCTGGTGCTATCTCTTTCGTTTGCAAAAGGCGGTGGACGGCCTCGCCATAGCCCCATTGACAGGCAAGGATAGCAGCTTGCACGTCGCCTAAAGAGCCGTGATAGGCACTGGCGAGTTGGTGGCGGGTGTAGGAATATTTCAATGGTCCCATCGGGTAGTTGAGTAAATCCTCTCGCGTTAAACCCTGGGCGGCGGCGTGTTTCTCGTGGTCACGCATTTCGGTTTGTATGCCATGTATATGACCCAGAAAAACGTCTACGTCCTGGGGGTCGTCGGCTTTGAGGATGCCGAGGGCGCAGACTTTGACGAAGTTGTGCAGGTATGGGTAATCCACGCGCAGCCAATATTGAAAGGAAGCGGCGGGCAAATCGCCGTTGATTAAGCCTTGCAAGAAGGGCTTTTTGACTTGTGACTGCATGTAGGGTTCGGCTTTGGCTAAAAGTTGTTGGCTAAATGACATGGGGACTCCTCGGAAATGGAGATTAAGAGATTGGGAGACTGGGAGATTGAGTCTCCCAATCTCTCAGTCTCTGAATTTATATTCATTGGTTGATGCTGTTGCGTCGTTCAAATCAAGCCTTTGGCTCGTTTGCGGGCCAGGGTGCTTTTGGCGAAGTCGGGGCCGCACAGTTCGGGGAAACCGCTGGCGGGGAATTGGGCAGCCCACTCGTAGATGGCTTCAAGGGTGATGGGGGCGGGTTTGGCGAGGGGGGGCTGCTGGCGCACGTCGTCAAGGGCGGCGATAACGTCGTTGGCGATGCGGGTGTAGAAGAGGTCGGTGAGTTCGGTCAGAGAATCGGTTTGGTTTTGGGCTTCGCGGTACCAGGCCAGGGCGCGGATTTTGACGTTGTTGGTGCGTGGGTAGTGGGTTGCCATGAGGTTCCAACCTTCGCGGTCGCCGTCGCCGGAGGTGCGGAGGTCGGTGCGGAGGATGACGGCGGGGATGTCGAGCATTTTGGCGAACATGAATTCAACGACGGTGCCGGAATCCAGGTCTGGACCGTCGAAGTTGAATATGCCCAGATCGCAGGCCATCACGGCTTTGAGGTCTATGTTACGCACGTCTACGCCGCGTGAGCTGATCATCTCGAAGTTTTGGGGGACTTGGCAGTCGTAACGGCCGTTTGACAGTCGCTCAATAAAGTCGGCCAGGACAGCGTTGCCAATGAGGTGTTTGTGGTCAAACAGGTCGCCGGCAAAATAAATGGTGAATGGTTCGCTCATGAATTTTCTCCTAAGAAAATAGGACGCTGATTTTACTGATTAAACCGATCAGGAAAATCAGGTAAATCAGCGTCCTGTTTTCATTCTTCGTGGTGGGCAATTGCCCATGGTGTTTCCTTTTGTTACTATTCTAATTGGCTTGCCGTATTTCCACGTGGTCAAGCACGATGGTGCTGGGTTGTTCGATGACATGGACGATGGCGGCGGCAACATCTTCTTTGGGCATCATCCAGGGCTGGCCTGGGGGGAGATCAAGTCCTGCTTTGACAAAAAGGTCTGTGCTGATTCCGGCGGGGTAAATGCCTGTGACTTTGATGCCACTTCCGGCTAATTCCAACCTCAAGGAATCTGTGAATCCCCGCGCCCCGTATTTGCTGGCGGTGTAGATTGACCAGCCGCCGTTTGGCTCGACCCCGGCATTGGATATGACGTTGACGATGTGGCCTGAGGCGTGGGGTGTCATTAATTTAACGGCCGTTTGCGAAACAAAAATAAGCCCAGTTAAGTTGGTGTTGATGGTGCGGGTGATTTCTTCTGGCGAGGCCAGAGATGTTGCGCCGGAGTGCCAAACGCCAGCGTTGTTAATCACAAGGTCAACTTTTTCTGTTTGGGCACTGATCTGCGCGAAGCTGGCTGTGACGCTATCGGCGGAGGTCACGTCGCAAACGGCGTAGGCAGCCTGGCCGCCCTGGTTTTGTATGTCGGCTACGACTTGTTGTAGGTTGGCTTCGTTTCTGGCTAAGAGCCAAACGAAATAGCCTTTCTCGGCTAACATGTGGGCAATGACTGCCCCCAGGCCATCGCTGGCTCCGGTTATTACAGCTACTTTATTTTTCACAGTCATGTTGGTGTTCCTTATGGGTATAGTTGCCTGATAAGTTTTGCGAAAGAAAGCCCACGCAAAGGCGCAAAGGTTCCAGCATAAATCAGTATTCTTTTTTGGGTAGAGTCCTTGTTGTACCATTGAAAAAGTAATCAGCCCATTATTTGCATGGTGGTGTTTGCTTTGTTCCGCAACGGCCGTTTTTCCTCCCAACTTCCACCCATTTTACTCGACAGCCCATTCAAAATAGACTATAACGGCTTGAGGAGTTATGTGAACGGCCGTTAACAATGGCACTTAATCCCAAACAAAAGGAAGGGTTAGAAATGGCTCAGGAATTACGGATACTCATTGCCGGTGAATCATGGGAAACCACCAGCATTCACCAAAAAGGGTTCGACGTCTTCACCACAACCTTTTACGAAGAAGGCGTGGGCTTTTTGAAAGATGCCCTCGAACAAAACGGCTACGATGTGACCCACATGCCCAGCCACATCGCTGCCACCAAATTCCCCACCGAGTTGGCCGATTTGCAACAGTATGATGTGGTGATGCTTAGTGATATTGGGGCCAACACCCTGCTGCTCCACCCCGACACCTTTGTCAAATCCAAACGGATGAACAACCGCCTGAAGTTGCTGCGCGAATACACGGCACAGGGGGGTGGTTTGATTATGGTGGGCGGTTATCTGACGTTTCAGGGGATTGATGCCAAGGCGCGGTATGCGAAAACGGCCGTTGAAGAAGCCCTGCCCATCACCATGCTGGAACGGGACGACCGCATGGAAGTGCCGGAAGGGGTTGAGGCCAAAGTACAGATGGCCGATCATCCGATTGTGGCGGGGCTGGCGGCGGAATGGCCGGCACTGCTGGGCTACAACCAAATCATCGCCAAGCCGGAGGCGGATATAGTGGCAACGGCGGGGGATGATCCGCTGCTGGTAGCGTGGGCGTATGAGCAGGGACGAGCAGTGGCTTTTGCCTCTGATTGTGGGCCGCATTGGGCACCGCCGGAATTTTTGGCGTGGGAGGGCTATGGCAAGTTGTGGTCGCAGATGGTGGCCTGGGCAGGAGGTGTGGCATGAAATTGCACTGTTTAACTTGGGGAGATGAGGGGGCGGAGAAAACGGCCGTTCTCATTCACGGTGTCACCTCCAACGCCCAAAGCTGGGTGCGCGTAGGCCCTCGGCTGGCTGAACAAGGCTACTACGTCGTCGCCCCCAGCCTGCGCGGGCATGGGCAAAGCGACAAGGCCGATGGTCACTACAGCCTGCTGGAAATGGCTGGCGATCTGGCCGAAACAGTTCCCAACAACCCCGAATTCGTCATCGGCCACTCCTTTGGCGGCGTGATGGCGATTGTGGCCGAGCAACAAGGCTTTTTGAACCCCGACTACATTGTGCTGGAAGACCCCGTTTTGCACTTTGCCGACAAAGAACTGCCAGCACGTCTGCTCAAAAATGATGAAGCCAATTTGCCCCGCGATGTAGAGGGCATTATGCAGGCCAATCCCAAATGGGAGCGGGTTGATGCGGAGGGGAAGCTGGCCTCGCTAGGGCCAATCAATTGGGATCATATGAAGCAGGTTTTTTCAGACAATGCGCCGTGGGATTTGCGCCCTAACGTCATCGAAATCAGCCAAAAGAAACCGGTTTGGCTCATTTTGCCAGAAGAAAGTTTTTATGTCCCCGAAGCCGATGCAGCCGCGCTGCGTGAGGGGCTGGGGGCTGCTGCTATTGTCAATGTGCCAGGCACAGGCCACAGCATCCACCGTGATGAACTGGATATATTTTTAACAACGATTCAGCAATGGATTGCCTCTGCCCGAAGCTAAACTGGAATTCAGAATGCCCAACATCAAACGTTTTACACCCACGCCTGACCAGCTTGTTTATACCTTTGGCGGCAACCCGCCGATCATGGCAGTGGAGCCAGGGGAGGTTCTGGAGCTATTTACCGAAGATGCGCTCGGTGGCAATGTTCGTTTTGTTACTGACGTCCCCAGCGAAAAAGCAAAGCTCCCTTATATCAATCCGCAAACGGGGCCATTTTTCGTGAATGGCGCAGAGCCGGGGGATACGTTGGCGATTCATTTGTTGGAGATTCGGCCGGCGCGGGATTGGGGGGTGAGTACCATTTCGCCCTTGTTTGGGGCGTTGGTGGGGACGAAGCAAACAGCTAATTTGCAGGCGAATTTGCCGGAGCGGGTCTGGATTTATGATGTGGATGCGGAGGCGGGTCAGGTTGTTTTCCGCGCCCTTGATTCTGATTTCAGCACCCGCCTACCACTTGACCCGTTCCTGGGTACGATTGGCGTGGCGCCGCCACCCTTTGAGGTGCGGAGTGCTTTAGTACCAGACACGTTTGGTGGCAATATGGACAGCCATGAGGTACGGGCGGGGACGACGGTTTATCTGGAGGTCAATGTGCCAGGTGCGCTTTTCTCTATCGGGGATGGGCATTTTGCAATGGGGGACGGGGAGATTTGTGGCGTGGCGGTGGAGGGGGCGACGTATACACAGCTAACCGTTGAGGTGTTGAAGCAGGTGGCTTGTCCTTGGCCGCGTTTGGAGAATGATGAGGAGATTATGGTGGCTGGGTCGGCTAGGCCGCTGGAGGATGCGGTTCGTATTGCCCATACGCAGCTTGTTTACTGGGTGATGGAGAGCGGTTTGTCGCTAACGGACAGCTACCAATTGGTTAGCCAGGCGGCCAGAACCAGAATTGGCAATGTGGTTGACCCTAACTACACGGTGGTGGCAAAAATTCCCAAGCGGGTTTTGCCTGTGCGTGATTGGATGAGTGGGGTGCATGGTAGATTGCGAGAAACGGCCGTTTACACAAAAATGCCTGAGTGAGTAAGGTAACTATGACAACCCAAGAAAAACTTAACCAGCAGTTGGCGCAATTTCCAGAGGCAGGACGCCAACTGCTTGCCGGTCTAGTAACCGACAAAGCATTTGCCGGTGTCATGTCTGCTGCCCAAGCCCACAGGCTTGCTAACAAAATGGCGATTCCCTTTGAAGAACTGATGGACGCGCTTGTTCCCATCGCTCGCTGCTATGCTTACGCGCCGATCTCCAGCTATAACGTTGGCTCGGTTGTCCGTGGCACAAGCGGCAACCTGTATTTTGGCGGTAATCTGGAATTTCCCGGATTGGGCCTGAACATGACCATTCATGGAGAACAGGCGGCGGTGGTCAATGCACGTCTGCACGGTGAAACAGGGCTTGAAGCATTGGCAGTGAAGGGAACCCCCTGCGGCCACTGCCGCCAGTTTTTGGCAGAGATTAACAACCCTGATCTGGCGATTATCTATGCCAACGGCCACACCCTGCCGCTGTCGCAGGTTTTGCCCAATGCCTTTATGCCGCAGGCGTTGGGCAACAAGCGGGGGCTGCTAGACCCCGTAGACCCAAGGCCCCAATTGACCCTCGATAGTGATGATGCTCTGGGCAACCGTGCGCTGGAGATGGCTTGCCAAAGTTATGCCCCTTACTCGAAAAACTGGGCTGGGGTGGCGGTGCGGTTGAGAAACGGCCGTATTTTTGCCGGCTCCTACATGGAGAGTGTCGCTTTCAACCCATCCCTCTCCCCCTTGCAAACGGTTCTGGTGGCACTCAGCCTGCACCAACAGCTGTGGCAAACGATTGAGGAGGCGGTGCTGGTTGAGTATAAGGCATCCCTGAGCAGCCAGGAGCAAATAAGCCGCGCCTTGTTGGCAACCCTGGGCAATGTTGCCTTGCGCTATTACTCACTCGACTAGCAGCCTGTTGGAAAAAGAAAATGGAGGATGCGCGGATGACGCGGATTGGAGCGGATTTTCGCGGATAAAAAGAAGAAAATCCGCGTTTATCCCTGTAAATCCGCGTCATCCAGTCAGGTTTTTCCGACAGGTTGCCAGAAGATGAGACATCTTGTGATCAGGGGAGCGGACTTGGCCGCTTGCGCCTAAACAAATCACCCAATTGGCTTTGCCTGATTTGAACCAGTGCCAGCCCAACCAGCATGAGGATGATGCCCCCAATCTCATTGCCCGATAGCGTTTCGCCCAGAATTGGAATGGCAAGCAACGCTGTCCAGATGACGGTGGAGGCTCCCAAAATACTGGCCTCATATGACCGCAAGGTACGCAAGATGTGGTTCCAGACCGTCATGCTAAAGGCAATGACCACCAGACCCGCGTAAAGTAAAATGCCAACATTGGTTGCCCCCGTAACTTTGGGCGGCCAATCAGTCACAATTCCGACCAGAACCAGCATGCCCCCGCCGATAAGCAGTGCCACTGTGGAGATGATGTTGTTGCTCAGTTGTCCGTTGGTGGCGATGGCGAGCTTGCGGGTGATGTTGTTCGTGTAGGCAATGCCGAGAATGCCAACCAGAATCAACAGCACGCCTCTTAGCTCGGAAGGGGGTGGGATTTCCAGGAAGAAAACGCGCAGGCCAAGCAGTGCGACGGCTGCACCCAGAACCTGAAAGATGGTGGGGGATTCTTTGAGGATAAAAATGCTCATGCCCATGGTGACGAAGCCGACGAAGTTGACGAGGTAGGTATTGGTGGTGGCATCGAGCAAGTTCAATGACAAGGTGAAGGTGGTTCGTGCCAGGAGAAAGTTGAGGAAGCCAATGGTGATAAGCGACATCCAGACGTTTCGCGGCAACCCGGTGGGTATGCGCTCCTGGCGAATGCCAAAGGTGTAAATGGCTAACCCAACCATGCCCACGGCGACAGACATCCAGGCAAAGGTGAAGGGTGCGACATCGGACAGGGCGAGTTTGATAAGGACGGTGCCGAGTGACATGAGGATGAGGATGGTGAGGGTTTGGAGGATGGCGAGAAAACGGCCGTTAATCATCTTACGCAGTCTCCCCTAATTTAATAGATTCAAACAGTTTCACACGCATCAGTCGCCACGACAAAGCAATGAGGGCGACAACAAAGAGCAGCCCAAACAAAATATAAATTTGCCCCACCGCATCCCAGGCAATTTCTACCAGGTAGGGGGGAGCCAAATCAGCCACATCCTGCCCCACTTGCAGAAAGGGGATAAACTGCTGGCTAATCAGCACGCCCAAAGCGGTACCCAGCAGCAAGCCACAGACAATCAGCAGAACCAGTTCCCAGGCCACCAGCTGAATCATTTCTGCCCTGGAAAGGCCAACGGCTCGTAAAATGCCTAACTCAACGGTGCGCTGCTTGAGCGAGAAAAGCGCGTAGAGGAAAAAGCCAAGCACGGTTAGCAGAGCCGAGGTGATAAAGCCAACCGACAGCAAGCCAAACAACCCCTGCCGCTGCGGCTGGCTTTGGCCGGCCGTCACAAGAGGGCGTGCCTCGTCCCAAAAGGTGCCAAACAACTGTTGGTCGAGCAGCTCCTGACGAAATGACTCGGCTTCAATGGGGCTATCGCTTACCGCCCAAACGTGATAGGGAAATTCTCCCCCGGCCACTTCAAAGACATTGGTGAGGTTGCCCACAAGCAGCAGCTTTTCTTCTGTGGGATACCAGGTGGGGAAATAGTCAAAGCTGCCAACCACAACCCCGTCAAATTCAACATCCGCGTCACCCAGGGCGAGGCTGTAGCGGATGGGGTCTCCCAGCCTCAGCGTGCTGCTGTTGAGCAATGAATTGGGGATGAGGACACCGTTTGGGTGGTAGGCTAATGAATTCATCAGCGTGCCGAGACGGTAGCGGGAAAAATCCCAGCGCCAGTACGCCACCTTGTGAAATTGGGCGGGGTCAACGCCAATAAATTGGCCGGAAATGGTGCGGCCATCAACCTGGCTTTGTACGTCATAGGTTCCGACACGGGCGGCGTGTGTGATGCCTGACAGTCGCTCGTAGGTGCTGACCGGTAAAAATGTAAACAGCAGTTCGTCGGAATTGGCCTGGGGGCCGAAGCCGATGGGTGAGGGGGGGATGGTGACAAAGTTGAGGTCGGCACCTGTTTGGTAGAAGCTCTGGTCGTAAAGCTGCAAATCTACCGTGCGGGCCAGGGAAGCGGTGAAGACGGCCAGGCCAGTGGTGAGGATGAGCAGGCCAAGCGGGGTTGTGTAATAGCGTGGCGTGCGAGCCAAATAGCGGATGGCTTGTAGCAGGCTAATGTTGCTGCTGCGGACGATGAGCGAGCCAAGCAGGTGCATTAGCCAGGGGAGGAGGCGGAGAAAGAGTAAGGTGAAGGCGAAGATGGTTAGGGCGGGCAGCAACAGGAGCAGGGGGTTTTGGAAAGGGTCGGCGGTGGCGTTGCTGATGATGAGGCTGCCTTGCTGGCGCAGGACGTAGAAACCGTAGCTGGCAAGTGCCACCAAAATCAAATCGAGCCAGGCACGTTGCCACCAAGGGGGGGCAAGGGTGCGGGCTTGCTCTTGTTTGTAGGTGATGATGGTGTGGCGCGAGGCGATGATGGTGGGGATGATGCGGGCGATGAGGGCGAGGAGGATGGCGAGCAGGCCGGCGTTGATGGCTTGACGGGTTAAATTCATGCGAACAACGGCCGTTCCCGTAAAATCCAGAAAGCTGCGAGCCTGCGCCAGCAGTTGGGTCAACCATAGCGCGGCAATGGTGCCCAGAACAAGCGCAATCAAACCAAGCAAAACCGCTTCCACAATGGCGATGCTGGTAATTTGCAAGGGCGTGCCGCCGCGACTGCGGATAACCGCACTCTCATTGCGCTGCTGATTAACCGCCAAACCAGCCACCAGCCCAATAAAAGCCAGCGTCATCCAGATGGTGGGGACGTTGATAGAAAACAAAAGCAGGGAAAGTTCGCTGACGGCGCGTTGGTAAAAATGCAGGTTGTCGGTTGGGGTAATAAAAGGAGCCGTTTCGGGTAGCAAAACATCTATCTGCTGCTCGATCCGTGCTGCCCCGGCAACCAACCTGTTTATTTGCGCCGTTCCCACATCGCTGCCATCCATGACCAGATACCAGAGGGCAAAATTTACTTCATCGCCCAGCACGGGTGCAATGACGGTGGCAAATGTTTGTTCAGGAACTAGGAATAAATCGTCAAAAGAAGCGGGCTGGTCAAACCAGAAAGGCTCGGCGGTATCTAGCGGCTGCCAAATGCCAGCAATTTGCACAATGAAGTTTGGCCCCTCCACCGTGCGCCCCAAATTGAGCATGAGGTATTGTTCGCCCACTTGCCAGCCGGTTTCGCTGGCAAAGGTTTGGGAGATCAAGACCTCAATTGGTTCGCTGGCGCTGTTGGGAACGGCCGGTAATGCCCCGTCAACAAGCTCAATGTGCGCCTCAATGTTGGTTGTCGTTGCCAGCCCCGCGTATCCTAAATCATCATTGCCGCTGTAAGTTACCTGGTCGGTTGGAAACAAGCGAAAGGTTGCTGTTTCTACATGCTGCACCATCAGATCGAGCGGCAGCCCCAGGGTGCGGCTCGCTTCGTTCTGCAAATAGTCGTGTACAGGCTGAATTGCTTCCCACTCAATATCGCCATGCCAGTTGCCGATGTAGGTATAGATGTAGGACCAGGGGGGGCGACGGTTTTCGTCCAGGGTGGCTAACTGCTCTTCCAAAATGCGGAAGTTAATGGCATCGGCGTAGAGGGGGACGATTTCCATTAAAACCACGGCCACTGTTAGGCCGCAAATGGAGGCGAGTGTGATACCCGGCTGGGTGTGCAGCCGCTTGAGGGCGACGCGCAAAACGGCTGCCAATTGCAGTAGGTAACGCATGGTTAAGGACCAACCACCAATTGGCCTTCCGTTATGCCGGATGTAATTTCGATTTGGTTTTCACTTTGCAGCCCAATTTTTATATCAAGCCGCTTCTGGGCATCGCCTTCTTGCACAACGACAAAAAGACGGCCGTTAAATTCCCGTATCGCCGCCGGTGGCAACCAGAGAACATTGTCATGCTGTTCGAGCAGAATGGCGACTTCGATGCGTTCACCGATGCTCAGGTCAGTTGCCTGGGCGGGATCCGCAAAGGCGATGCGTGCCAGACCATCTGCTTCGCTTCCCTGGGGGCCTGTGCCATAGGGGTAGGGCAGTTGGCGCACGGTCATGGGGAAAGTGGTTCCGGGCTGGGCGGGGACGATGCCAACGGCGGCCATGCCTTCAGTGAGTTCTTGTAGCTCGCGGTCTAGCAGGGGGGCCTGGACTTCTACGTGGCTCAGATCGGCAATGATCAGCACGGTTTCCCCGGCGGCGATAGTGTCACCGGTGGCTGCATTAACGGCCGTTACTGTCCCCGATATAGGCGCAATTAGCGTAGACTCCGCCACCTGGCTCTTGATTTGCTCCACCTCGCGCTCCATTTGGGCAACCTGGTTGGAAAGTGCCGGATCAACATCGTGGTCAAATTCAGCCAAATTGAGCTGAGCCAATTCCAACTCTCTTTTGAGAACCTCAATTGCCAGCAACTGTTCGCCAGTTGGGGCTGCGCCTGCCTCTGCCACAGCAAAATCAAGCCTTAGCTGAACCAACTCCACGCCAATTTCAGCCCGCCGCAAATGGGTGGCTCTGCTCTCCTGGGCAAGGGTTAGCTGCTCCTGCGCCAGCTTTAAGTTTGCTTCAGCCGCTTGCAGCGATTGCTCCAGGCTGGTTGTATCTAAAGTCGCCACCACATCACCAGCAAGAACCGTGTCACCTTTGTTGGCAGACAAGGTGGCAATTTGTCCCTCTATCGTAAAATGCAACTGGTTTTGCGTAACGGGTGTCACTCGTCCTGATTTAAACAGTTGGGAAGTGACCGAACCCTTTTCCACAACGTAGGTTGGTTTTTCAATGGCAATGGCGGTCGGCACCATGGTTGGTTCATTTTCAGGGTTGGGGCGGCGCGGATCTGTGGTGGGTTGAAGGGTGCAGCCAACAAGGAGTAATAGCAGAAGTAAGATACGAAGCATGGCGGGATTTTATCACAGAAGTCGGGTTGTCAATATTCAGTTTGCCTGCCTTGCCAATGGTCTGATGGACGAGTAAGTTTTGTCCTTCCGGCAAGTGGCTCTCGGAAGATTCAGAATAGAGTCGTGGATGACGCGGGTTTGCGCGGATGAGCGCAAAAAGTTCGTGAGAAATCGCCCCGCTCCGCGCCATCCGCGATGTCATTTTGGTGCCAGTAAACGGTGCGGAGGATGCGCAGCGTATGCGCCCCAGCCTCAATATTGTGCTACCACACATAGCCCAACATCACCAAACTGGGTTGGCAATGGCATTCATGTCCTTTGCGTCTTCGCGCCCTTGCGCGAAATTCTTATTGTAACGCGCCGCCGACTGGCAGTTTGCTGGGAACAGAATCGGGAATGATATGGGACAAATCGCGGGCCGATGGCGAGGTCAGTGATTGCAAAAAGGCTAAAATGGCCGCAACCTCATCGTCAGACAGATTGCTTGTGGGTCGGGTGAAAGATCGGGCGTTGAGAGGGGCGCTGTGAACGGCCGTTTCCCCCGAATCCATCTCCTGCATCAATGGTGAGAGTTGGTCAAAATCATAAGCAGCCACCGCTTGCACCGGGTTCAGGTGATGGCGCACCGCCGCCTCCAGCGTCACATACGCCCCATTGTGCATCCAGGGGCCAGTCAGTTCCACATTCCGCAGCGGCGGCGTGCGGAAAGCAAATAAATCTCCTGCATTGCCCGTTTCACGGGCGCGGCCAAAATCATAGGGCGACTCATATCCCTTGCCTGGCCCCACTTGCGGCACACCAATGTTATGAAACGCCATATCGCTCAACAGCGGCCCATTGTGGCATTGCAAGCAGCCAGCCTCGCCAAAAAAGAGCGTGGCTCCCACCAATGCCGCATCGCTCAATGCTGCCGTATCCCCCTGCAAATAGCGATCCCACGGACTATCCAAAAACGTGAACGTCTCCATCTGATAAGCAGCAATAGCGTTGGCGGCATGTTCAAAGCCCAATTCAGCTAGTGGTATTTCAGGATAGGCCGCCGCAAAAAGCTGCTGATAGGCGGGTACGGCCAAAAGACGAACCATAAGCCCGTCCCATATTGCCGTCAATTCATGATCATCAATTTGTGCCAACTCGTTGGGCGCATTAAAAAGAGCGGGATCGCCAACATGACCACGCATTTCATCACGCGACGTTACGGGGAACATGGCCTGCACCGCCACCGCGTTTTCCAGGCCAAGGGGCAGCTTGCTGTCTGCCGGGCTAAGAAATTTGCCGCCGATGACCTGCACACGGCCATCCCAGAACAAGGTGTCCATTCCCACCAGGGCCAGGTTGTAAATGGGGGTTGCATTGCGTGGCACCAACACTGCGCGGGTGGGGTCAAAGAAAAAGCGTTTCTCTGATAACCCTTGCCCACCTGTGCCGATGGATAGTGCTAGTGCGTCCCCAGTGCCAAACAGGGGGTGGTGGCAGGTGACGCAGGCGGTGTCTTTGTTGCCACCCAGCAGAGGATCCCAAAACAAAGCTCTGCCTAAGGTAACTTTAGCCTCGGCGGCGTGGGGCAGCCGTTGGGGGGCGGTTACATGGGCCTGCGCCAGCAACTGATCCAGCGTTGGCTGGCTGCGGAGGGGGGAGATGACGACCCACCAGAGAATGGCAAAGGCTGCTACGCCAGCCAATGCCCCCAGAACCAGACGGTGCGCTGTTTCGGGCAGGGTGGGGAGAATGGGGTTGGGGGAAGCGAGGAGCAGGTATAACAAGATGGCGGCGGCCAGGATGTTGGCAATAATCAGGATGTGGGTGAGGGTGTTAAAAACGGCCGTTTTCTGGTCAGCCCCATCTGCTGGTGAAAACGTGCCGTCGCCGTTGTGGTGGAACAGCGTATTTGGCCTTTCGGTGTCGGTGACGTAGACATGTAAACGGCCGTTTTTATCATAATCGCCCCACACCTGCCCCACATTTTCAAACACCGTTAGTAGACGGCCGGCTTGCACACCTCCCGCCGCCGGATTCGCCTGTTGGCCGGTGACCATGAACAGCAGGATGAGGAACCAGTTTACGTTCAGAAAAGCTAAATAGATACCATGTTTTAACATCACATTCAAGCAGGTGCCACTCTCACACTTTCAGACCAGCCCCTACTGAGACCTGTCCCTACTTGCTCCGATAAGCATAGATCCAGGCCGTACTATAGTTGCCATGCCCCGTACCCGATGTATACACTTCCACCAGCACCAGCCGGTGTACGGGTGAACCGGGTGGCAGCAGGTCATTGATTTGGCGGCTGACGTTATCGCCACCACGTACAGAAACGGCGACATCCTGCCGCTGAATCAGCCAGGGGTCATGGTCTTCGTCGGTGGGAACCCAGGTGACGGCAAATTCGCTGTGACGCGGCAGGTACAGTGCCGTCGCCGCGCTTGTCCATACGTTCTGCAAATACCTTGCCACTGGCCGCGATTGGATAAAACGGCGATGTTGCCGCTGAGAATGACGATGGCGAGTTCGTTTTCGCCGCTGGCAAATGACCAAAAACGGCCGTTTTCCAATCGCCGCACCTGAAAAGAAATATAATCCCACCCCGCCTCCTCCGGCGTGATAGACAAAATCAAATCCGGGTCATCCGCATGTGCTGCCGGATGAACTAAAATATTTTCGCTTGTATATTGCACAATTTTCTTCCTGAGGCTGGGGATTAGAGATTAGAGATTAGAGACTATCAATCTCCAATCTCTAATCCCCAGTCTCCCAATTTAGAACTGCCGCGACCACTCTTTCGGCCAGCGTTCCACCACCACTTTCGTCTGCGTAAAGAACTCCACTGCATGGCGGCTTTGGCCGTGCAGCGTGCCAAAGAAGCTGTCTTTCCAGCCGCTAAAGGGGAAGAAAGCCATTGGGGCAGCCACGCCAATGTTGATGCCAATGTTGCCTGCTTGCGCTTCGTAGCGGAATTTGCGGGCGGCCGCGCCGCTGTTGGTGAACAAACAGGCCATGTTGCCATATTGCCCGCCGTTGATATAGGCAATGGCATCATCTACCGTGTTGACGTGGATTAGGCTTAAAACAGGGCCAAAAATTTCGGTGCGGGCAATTTCGCCGCGTGGGTCTACGTTTTGCAGCACGGTGGGGCGGACAAAACTGCCGTTTTCATAGCCGGGGATGCGGGCGGAACGGCCGTCTACCAGTACCGTCGCCCCCTCATCTGCCCCTTTCTGGATCAACCCCTCAATCCGCGCCTGGCTCACCTTGTCAATCACCGTCCCCATCTGCACTGCTGCATCCAGGCCGTACCCCACCACGCGCTGCGCCGCTGCGTCGGCAATCAATTCGGTAAAGGTGTTGCGGGCTTCCCCCACCGTCACCGCCACCGAAGCCGCCAAACACCGCTGCCCGGCGCAGCCAAAAGCGGAATCGGCCGTAATGCGCGTTGTCATGTCCATGTCGGCATCGGGCAAAATGATGATTGGGTTTTTGGCACCACCCTGCGCCTGCACCCGCTTGCCATATTTTGCCCCTTCGGCATAGATATATTTGGCGACTGGGGTGGAACCAACAAAGCTAATGGCCCGGATAATAGGGTTCTGTAAAATCTCATCCACCGCTACCTTGTTGCCATGCACCAAATTCAGCACGCCGGGCGGCAAGTTGAGATGCTCATCAAACAGTTCAAAAATGTACTGCATCGTCATCGGCACTTTTTCCGATGGCTTGACGATGTAGGTGTTGCCGCAGGCCAGAGCATAGGGCAGGAACCAAAAGGCGATCATGCCGGGGAAGTTGAAGGGAACAACGGCCGCCGCCACGCCAACGGGCTGGCGAATCATCAGCTCGTCAATGCCGCTGGCAATGTCTTCGGAGATGTCGCCTTGCATCATCATGGGGATGCCGCAGGCGACTTCCACATTCTCAACGGCACGGGTCATTTCCCCACGCGATTCCGCGATGGTCTTGCCACATTCCTGGGTGATAAGCTGGGCAATTTCTTCAAAGTGGGTGTCTAGCACCTGCTTCATTTTGAACAGATATTGAATGCGTTCCCCGGCTGGTGTTTGCCGCCAGGTTTTTTGGGCTTCTGCCGCCGCTTCTGCTGCCGTCGCTACGTCGGATGCGGGCGAAAGGGGGACTTGCCCCATCAGTTCATACGTCGCTGGGTTGCGTACATCCAAATATTCAGTTGCGCTAGATTCAACCCATTGACCGTTAATATAGTTCTTTAATTTTGTCATCACATTTCTCCATTGGAGATTAGAGATTGGCGATTGAAGCGTGGAAAATCTCCAATCGCTAACCGCCACTCTCTATCTCATATCCCTAAACTTTTTAAATATTCTCGGTTACGGCCGGTGCTTGCTTTGGGGCTGCCCATGCCTGGCAGTACGTTTTGTTCTACGACGATCCAACCTGCGAAATTGAGATCACGCAGTTTGGCAAGAACGGCCGTAAAATCCACGTCTCCTTGCCCCAATTCACAGAAAACACCATGCTCCACCGATTGTACCCCCGTCCAGCCTTTCTGGCGGGAACGAGTAGCCACATTTGGCGCATGATCCTTAAAATGGACATGCTAAATGCGATCAGCGTGGCGGGTCAACCCTTCAACCCGGTCGCTACCGCCAAAACAACAGTGGCCTGTATCAAATGCCAGCCCTAAAATGTCGGGGACGGTTTTGTTTTCACGCATACCGCATCTCCAATCACTAATCTCCCAATCTCCAATCCCTAAATCACATTCTGTAGCAACGCCACCGACTTTTCCATACCCACAACCGGTGTCGCTCGCTACCAAACAAGCTGCCGACCAGGCGGCCACCATCAGTGACCCAGGTGATGCCCATAGTTTGCATCTCCCTAACCACAGTCTCGCCGGCCGCCTTGCGATCAAATACCTTGAACGGCTCCCATCCCTTGGTCGGTTCAAGCCTGATGAAGCACGAACGGGTTCATAAGTGGAAAGGTTCCGCCGAACTGGTATACCGTGAATATACCCAGGTCAGTAGCGTCACGCGGACTCTTGATCGGCTGCTCTCGATCCTAGATCCGAATGAGATCGGAGGAGGGGTGGTGGAAGCCGGAGCATACCTTGATTAGGGTGGACTTGCCAGCACCATTATCGCCCAGGAGGCACAGCACTTCACCCTGGTGGATTTCCACCGAAACGTCATTTTTACTTTGTGCAATCGGTTGTGCAACAGGCAAAAAATTTTGTAACTATTCAAGTCTACCTATACTCTGTGCAATTTGAAACACATGGTTTTTTTTGCACCTGTCAGGCAAAAAACCATAGGTTTCATTCTGATTTGAGTATAAATAGCTACGAAAAAGGCTTGTCGCTGAATAATTACCATGTTTTAATCTTGGGGGGGGGTTATATTGTCCGCCGCTGCCGAAGCGAGCAATGCGGGAATGTGGAATCGGAGCAGATTGAATTTTGGTAGCAGGTAAGGAAGAATCAGTGCTGTGGGTAGTTAGGGGTCTACGAAAACAACCTGTTAGGAACTTGCACGCAAAGGCGTAACGAAAAACGCTTTATCTTTGCCTTTGCGTGATCTCTTTAATCGTCTGCCTGATAATTTGTTCGTATACCCGTATTTAGCCAAAAGTTTGGCGATTAGCGTGGTTTATGTATAATTTAATCGTAAATTAAACCGCCCCACAATGAATTACCACAGGGGCAACAGGCAAAAAAAGAGGCCTAGTAACTCAATTTCTTGGCGGAAACAGTTACAGAGGCCTGGGCTAGATGAGTTAGATTATGACCGATAATTGGCAATTGGTCAAGCTTCTTTTATCTCATCACCCATCTATTGGATTAAATCAAATAGCGTTTTTGCCTTTTGGCTACTAGCAAGGCTTTGGCCTTGATACTTGTCATCCTGTTTTTGATGGCGAAGGGTTCCCCAAAGAAAATAAATGGGGAATTGTAGTAAAAGCAAAAAAGCCAGTGCTGCGAACACTAGCTTCCTTTTGCTTAAAGTTTATTGACTTGAACCGCATATTTCACGTAGGTACTGCGAATACCTTTGTTGCGAAAGCCCCGATTTGAGGGGGAGGGGGGAATTATACCCCTCGTGCGGTTTACTATACGACAAGGAGAATAGCACAGCTTGATCCATCTGTCAATGGATCAGGCGTTCTGGCCTGTTACCTGGCAGGCTGGAATGCCTGTTGGTTGACCAGTTGGCTGTGCGCCGGTGATGGACGCGGAGACGCGGGGGACATCGCCAACGCTGCTGGCGGCAAACCGGCGGCTATATACATTGCGGGAGCAATGTCGGTTGCGTGAGCAGCAGGAACTGCATGGGCAGTGGGCTGTGGTTGAGGAACGGCCGTTTCCCACGACACCTGTTGCTAAACCCACCATTCCCACCATTGCCACGGCCGTTGCCGCCATGCCGGCCCATTTGGGGTGGGGGAGCGTGGCGGTGACGCGGGTGGTGCGAGGAGTGGGGAGCAGGGGAGCTGAGGAGTGGAAGAGTTGTGGGGAGTGGGGAGTAGGAAGTGGGGAAGAAGAGGGGAGAACGGCCGTTTGTCGGGAGGTCGCGTCGTTGGGTGGGGAAACGGCCGTTTGTGGAGGTGAAGGAGGAGCAGGGGAGCAGGGGGGCAGGGGGGCAGGGGAGAACGGCCGTTTAAGGACGACGGTAAAGCATTATCCCAGCTTGGGGATAGCGGCGTTGGAGGGGCAGGAGACGGCGGGGCTGCGGGTGTGGCTGGCTTGTCGGCATTTGGACGGGACGGGACGGGGGTGGCTGGAGACGGGATGGCTGCGGCAGCAGGTGACGGGGAAGGACGCGCCGCTGAAGCTGTGCGGCTGGCGGCGGCTGCGGCAGATATTGCGGGAGGGAAACGGCCGTTTCTGGACATGGCAGAATGACCGGCTCTGGCTCCACGGCGTGGCTCGCGTCGCTGCCGCCTTGGGCGTTACCCATTTTGCTGGCCGTCCCGTAGACCTCCCTCTGACCGCCCTCACCGACGGCATCGGTGCCTTCCGCGCCCATCTCTATGCCGCTTGGCACAGCGGCCGTCGCGCCAGCACCCCCATCGCCCGCGCCACCCAACGCCACCACCTCCACGTCCCCGAACGGTCACAGCGCCGCTACTGCCAGCGGCTCAACCTCAAGCGGCAGCGGCATATCGCCATTGGCAAGTACTATAATAAGGAAAGGGTGGAGGAGCGACTCTGGGGACAGGGGGCGGCAACCTTTGAATTTATAGACAGTCAAGGCGCGTTGGGGAAGAAAAACGGCCGTTATGTGGCCTGGCAGCTCCCCAACAGCTACGGTCGGCGGCATCAGGCCAGCCGAATGGGACGGCAGAAGAAGCTGCAGCGACAGCTCACAGACCTCGTGAACCAAGGGGCGCGGGGGAACGGTGGGCAAGCGGTGCAGCGGCAATACCATCCCAACGGTAAGGCGGCGGCGCGGGCAGCAAATAACATTCAGACAGCCTATTGGCCTGCAAAGCAGAGTACAGATTGGCAGCTATGGTACAGCTTGGAGATAGCATGAGCGTTTTTTTCTTAACTGGCTACAGGAAATTTTTGGCCGCCTTTATAGGGGGAATGTTACTGGGTGCTTGAGGGAACCTGGGTGGGGGGAGAAACGTGTATACTTAAATTAACCCATGTTATTATAATCTATGTGGCTGTGTGCCACCATTTTGCATGCGTTGGTATAGCGGTAAATTAGGCCGATCAGGGATGCCGCTGCCAACTTCCGGGGCGACCTGCTTTGTTGGTGGGTGACAAACGGCCGTTCTTGCGCTATCGTTGGGCATCAGTTTAGTGCTGGAGGTGCCGGTTTGATGGCGCAGCGACAAGGTGGTGAACGGGAAAGTACGTGGCAAGTGGCGCGGCGATGCCTGGCTTTGCTGCGGCGGGTGCAGCAAGGGGCGACGGATCGGGCGGGGTTGTTAACGGCCGTTTATGCCAGCGAAGGTGACGAGGTGTATGGCCGTACAGAGGGAGCGCAACTCAACAAACGGTTTGAGGGGGACAAGCGACGGCTATGGGAAGAGCTGGGCGTGCGTATTGGCTATGACAAGACGGCCGGTGGGTATGTGATTGAGGAATGGGAACGGCCGTTGCTCGACTTGCCCGATGACCATATCCAAACGCTTGCCTTTCTAGCCGACGCCTTTCAGCCAGATAGTCCGCAAGGCAACAGCGTCCAGGCCTTGCTTGGGACACTGGTCTCATGGCTGGCAGCTGACCGGCGGCGCGTCTATGAACGGGCGCGGGGCGTGGGGCCAGAGCTGGATTTGCGGCTGCGAGACAGTGAGCCGATTGCTGCCGACGTATGGGAAATCGTCCAGACAGGTTATGAACGACGGCAGCAGGTGGCCTTTGATTATCAATCCAGCAGCCAAACAGACGGGCTGCCCCGGTATCACGAAGTGGAGCCGTGGGATTTTTACTTTAGCGACCGCAACCATTATGTGCTGCGCGGCTACTGTTTGTTTAACGATGGCCCCAATGGGGCATGGCAACCACACCAATATATTTCCTATCGTTTGAGTCGCATTGTGCCAGGCAGTGCCAAACTGCTGAACAAAAAGCTTCCCCCCACCCCCCGCACCGCAAAGCCATACACCGTCATTTATGAGCTGGCACCGGCCGTTGCTCGCTTTGGTGTAAGTCGCCGCCCGGAGATGTTGGGTGAACCAGCGATCTCGCCATTGGATGAAGGCTGGGTGCGCGTGGAAGGCCAAACCGACGACCTGTTTGCTCTGGCACGAAATCTGCTGTACTACGGAGCTAATTGTCGCGTCCTGGGTGGGGTTGAGCTGCGGCGGGAGATGGAGAAGCTGGTTCGAGATTTAGCCGGGGTGTACCAATTTTTGGATCGCTGAGGCGATTCTAGGTCTAAAGAGGCCGTTTCAATCCACTCTGTTTCAATCGCATGAGCGATTCTTGTGATTAGCCTCCCTGCAATTATCAATGATTTTGCACAAAAAGCAAAGTCCCGACTTCTGAGTCTTGACAAGGACATCAACAATGGCTATGATGAATTGGAGTAATGTATTAGAGTTAGAGTAGATTGCAACTATAGTAGTCAGAGCAATATGTGGATCGAAAAACAAGATGCCGAAAGGTTAGATAAACAATTGCAAGTAATCCAGAACGAGCTTTGGAACATAGAATCCAAAAAGCAGCGCATTCAGCAGTCAATCAAGCATTTAGATCGGGAATGGCATGAATTAGATTCCAGGTGCCAAAAGTTTCAAGAAGAGTACACGCGAATACAGGAATTGTTGGCAAGTACTCCGCTGGTTTTGGAACGATTCTAGCCGTGTCTTG
>WBZL01000076.1_pt1 | contig 93530 bp, 79 predicted proteins | sample 5204291 | NCBI WGS metagenome assembly WBZL01 (sample SAMN12344345, study PRJNA552823) | activated sludge metagenome | biome: Activated sludge suspended growth; feature: Nitrification reactor; material: Wastewater; isolation source: activated sludge from nitrification reactor of wastewater...
TGAGAGCTGTGAATTGAGAGCTGTGAATTGAGAGCTGTGAATTGAGAGCTGTGAATTGAGAGCTGTGAATTGAGAGCTGTGAATTGAGAGCTGTGAATTGAGAGCTGTGAATTGAGAGCTGTGAATTCTTAACTGATTACAAGTTTCTGCAGGCGAAATTTTGAGACAATAATATTCCTTGGTCGTAGAATTTGACTACGAAAGAAATTAATTCAATTAAAGGAAAAAATTACACGGGTCAAATTTGGGAAAGATTGTGACTTGGATGTTAAAAAGAAAAGCATAAAGATTCTTCATATTACATATGATTTCTTACAATCAACCTGAGTTGAAGTGACGGAGCAAATGTGAAAATTTCCGGATTCACAATAATACGTAACGGAATCATCTACGCATACCCATTCAAAGAAGCAATCCTTTCGATACTCCCCTTGTGTGATGAACTTGTAATCAATGTTGGCAAATCAGACGACGAGACTCTAGACATTGTAAGAGCTATTAAGGACGACAGGATAAGAGTAATTGAAAGCAATTGGGATATGACTTTGGAAGGAGGAAGAGTCCTGTCAGTTGAAACCAACCGGGCAATGGCTGAGTGCAGTGGTGACTGGCTGTTTTACATACAGTCTGATGAAATTCTGCATGAGAAATATTATGATATTGTAAGAGAAGAAATGAGTAAGAACTTTCATAAGGAAAAGGTGGAAGGTCTCAGGTTCAGGTATAAGCACTTTTACGGAAGTTACGATTACGTTCAGGATAATTACAGAAACTGGTATATCAAAGAAGTCAGGATCGTCAGAAAGCACAATAATATTGTATCATGGGGTGACGCAATGGATTTCAGACATAGGGATGGTAGCAAGATCAATGCAAAGGATATAGATGCCGAGATCTACCATTACGGTTGGGTTCGACCGCCGGAACGGCTCATAAAGAAGAGGAGAGATTTTGAGTTACTGTATAATAAAGGAGAGACTGCAGAAAAAAATATCTCACAATACGAGAACTACGATGACATGGGAAACCTCAAGCGGTTTACCGATAGTCATCCCGCTGTTATGGAAAAAAGGATCTCTGAAAGTGATTGGGACTTCAATGCGAGACTCGACGAACAAGACCCTGATTGGATAAGAGCCGTTAAGATATTTCTGCAACCTCTTACAAAGAGAATTCGAAAGATCTTTTGATTTGGTGCAATCAGATTGACAGTTTACTATTTTAGACCTAAACAAACTTCATATTTCTAATTTCTAATTTTTAATTTCTAATTCCTAATTGAAAAAAGCCGCAGAAAAACTTTCCGCGGCTTTTCAAATTGTGAGACCGGGTGGTTTCGAACCACCGACCCTCTGCTTAAAAGGCAGATGCTCTACCACTGAGCTACGGTCCCTGACCTTGTAACTATCTACTTATTTCTTTGTGCTATTTTCAGCCGGTTGACCGCTCTTTGTAGCGCATGCCTTGCCTCATCTTTTTCATCGTAGGATACACCGGAAGATTTCAGAATCTGTTCGGCTCTCAACTTGGCTCTCCCTGCCCTGTCAATATCAATTTGTTCCTTTGATTCAACGGATTCCGCAAGTACAATAGCCTTGTTCTGTTTTACTTCAAATATCCCGCCGCCCGTTGAGTATTCAATTATATTTTGACCTTGCTCTATCTTTATTTTTCCGATTTCAAACGAGGACATCAAAGGAGCATGGTTCTTAAGAACCTGAAAACTTCCAACAGTTCCCGGAATTGTAACAGACTCCACTTCTCCTTCAAAAACTGTACTGACCGGGCTTATTATTTCCAGATTGAAACTCTTTTCCAATTCTATGCTCGATTAATTATTCTGAAAGCTTCTTGGCTTTTTCAACTGCTTCCTCAATTGTTCCTACCAAATAAAATGCATTCTCAGGAAGATCGTCATATTCTCCGTTTATGATTGCCTTAAATCCTTTGATTGTATCTTCAAGTTTTACATACTTACCGGGCAGGTTCGTAAACTGCTCTGCAACAAAGAATGGCTGTGAAAGGAACTTCTGGATCTTTCTTGCTCTTGATACAGTCAGTTTATCTTCATCAGAAAGTTCATCTATTCCAAGAATGTTGATAATATCCTGAAGATCTTTGTAAGTCTGCAGGATCTTCTTTACTCCCTGCGCAACATTATAATGCTCATCACCTACTACAAGCGGGTCAAGAATTCTTGAGGTTGATGTTAAAGGATCTACAGCAGGATAAATTCCAAGCTCAGAAATCTTTCTTGATAACTCAGTAGTAGCATCAAGGTGAGCAAATGTTGTTGCCGGCGCTGGATCTGTATAGTCATCTGCCGGAACATATATCGCCTGAATTGATGTGATTGATCCGGTCTTTGTGGAAGTAATTCTTTCCTGCAACGCACCCATCTCTGAAGCCAGTGTCGGCTGATAACCTACTGCCGAAGGCATTCTGCCAAGCAATGCAGATACTTCTGAACCGGCCTGTGTGAATCTGAAAATATTGTCGATGAAAAGAAGAACATCTTTTCCCTGATCTCTGAAATATTCTGAAATTGCAAGTCCTGTAAGACCTACTCTTTGCCTTGCTCCGGGTGGCTCATTCATCTGTCCGAATACAAGCGCAGTATTCTGCAACACACCCGATTCTTCCATTTCAAGATACAGATCGTTGCCTTCCCTTGTTCTTTCACCTACTCCAGCAAAAACAGAATAGCCGCCGTGATGCTTAGCAATATTATGAATGAGTTCCTGTATGATAACTGTCTTTCCAACTCCCGCACCTCCAAATAATCCGGTCTTTCCGCCTTTTGTATAAGGCTCAAGAAGATCGATAACCTTAATACCGGTCTCGAACATTTCCTTCTTTGTTGAAAGATCCTTGAACATAGGAGCAGGCCTGTGTATGGGATACTTAAGTTCAGCATTAATCTCACCTTTCCCGTCAATTGCTCCGCCGGTAACATTTATAAGCCGGCCAAGTACTTCCGGACCTACGGGAATAGAAATTGGTTCACCTGTGTCAATTGCTTCCATGCCTCTTACAAGTCCGTCTGTTGAATCCATGGCAACTGTTCTCACCCTGGATTCTCCAAGATGTTGCTGCACTTCAGTTATAAGGTTTTCTAACTTACCTTCTGGATTCTTTCTTGAAATTGTGATTGCGCTATTTATGGACGGGAGGCTTCCTCCACTGAAATCAATATCGAGTACGGGTCCGATGATTTGAACAATCTTTCCCTTGTTGATTACGTTATCCGGCATTGATATATAATGATTTGAATTGTATTAAAAGGTCTGCAAAGATAGCAAAATCATTGCTTAGTTCAAATGTAGTTTCAGGGTTACAAGTAGAATTTGAAGGAATTGATCCAACTGTTTCAGATCCATACCGAGGAAGACCTCATGGAGAAATTTGTTCTTGTAATTAGATCTATATTCTAAAATTGGAAAAAAAATCCCGATTACATATCAAGCAATCGGGACTAAGTCAAATCCGGAAATCAACTAAATCACTCCACTGTAACACTCTTTGCCAGATTTCTCGGCTGATCCACATTGCATCCCCGGGCTACAGCCATAAAATATGAAAGGAACTGAAGCGGGATGCTGTTGAGGATCGGTGCAAAGATCGGAGCAGTTCTTGGAACGTGAAGAACATAATCCGAATATCTTCTTATGTCTTCATCTCCTTCATTTGCTATAGTAATGATCTTTCCTTTTCTGGCTTTGATCTCTTCAATATTTGAAATGATCTTATCATAAGTGCTGTCTTTAGGAGCAATGAAAACTACGGGCATATTTTCATCTATCAGAGCAATCGGGCCATGTTTCATTTCAGCGGCAGGATAACCTTCTGCATGAATGTATGAGATTTCTTTGAGTTTCAATGCACCCTCCAGTGCAACCGGAAAGTTGAACCCTCTTCCCAGATAAAGAAAATTTCTTGAATCCTTGAACTCCTCTGCAACAAACTCAAACTCCTTTTGCTTCTCAATTATTTGATTCATTTTGTCAGGAAGCACCTTGAGTTCTGACAATATTTCCTTTAACTCAGAATCTCTTATGGTACCCTTACTTTGAGCAATCATCAGAGTTAGGAGTGCAAGTGACATAAGCTGACTCGTAAATGCCTTCGTGGAAGCAACTCCGATTTCAGGTCCGGCATGGATATAAGTACCCGCATCAACTTCTCTTGCAATTGAACTTCCAACAACATTCACAACACCGACTGTTGTTGCACCCAATCTTTTAGCTTCCTTCAACGCTGCCAGCGAGTCTGCGGTTTCACCGCTCTGACTTATAATGAATACTACATCATCTTTGTCAATTATAGGCTGTCTGTATCGAAATTCAGAAGCATATTCAACTTCAGTAGGAACTCTGCAATATCTCTCAAACATATACTCTCCTACCAATCCGGCATGCCATGCAGTACCGCAGGCTGTAATAATAAACCTCTTAGCTGAAAGAAGTTTCTCCCTTACCGGTTCTATGCCGCCTAATTTGACAAAGCCTGTATCAAAATTTATTCTGCCTCTGAATGTATTCTGAATTGACTCCGGCTGCTCGCAAATTTCCTTAAGCATGAAATGCTCGTAGCCGCCTTTTTCTATCTCTGCAAGATCATATTCAATTGTCTGCGCCTCCCGAATGATGTTCTCATCCCTGATAGTCTTCAACTGAAATCCGCCTTTTCTGATTACAGCAAACTCCCCGTCCTCAAGATAGATAACATTCTTTGTGTAGTTAACTATTGCTGCAGCGTCAGATGAAACAATTGTTTCATCAATGCCAACTCCGAACATCAGAGGACTCCCCATCCTTGCAACGATGATCTTATCAGCTTCAGCTTTGCATATACATGCAATTCCATAAGTTCCTTCAACTTCAGTAAGTGCAAGTCTAACAGCAACTTCAAAATCATTCGTATGCCTGAAATGAAATTCAACAAGATTCGTAAGTATCTCTGTGTCGGTATCCGTTGAAAATGTGAACCCCTCCTGCAAGAGCTTCTTCTTGATAGACAAGTAATTCTCGATGATACCATTGTGAACCAAGAAAATGTTACTTCCTTCATCAAAATGCGGATGTGCATTTCTATCGTTCGGTTCTCCGTGTGTTGCCCATCTGGTGTGACCAATACCAATGTTGCCGGTCAATTGGTCCTTGTCAAACTCATTCTCAAGTTCTTTTACTTTGCCGGCTTTTTTAAAGGAAATTATTTCATTTTCCTTATTTATTACAGCAACACCGGCTGAGTCATATCCTCGGTACTCAAGTCTTTTTAGACCTTCAAGCAAAACAGGAAGTGACTCTCTCTTACCGATATAACCTACAATTCCACACATTTTAGGCTCCTTACTTTTAATTTCTGAATTACAAACCGCAATGAATACAAAATAATATTCTTTGTGGTTTCATTTTGTGCCGAAAAAGGGAGTCGAACCCTTACGAGGTTTGAGCCTCGCCGGATTTTGAGTCCGGTGCGTCTACCAATTCCGCCATTTCGGCTTTCAGAAGAATCTTCTTTATGATTCTTCTACCAACTGAGCTTTTGTAATACTTTTCCTTTCTCAGTGCTTCTTCTCTTGTATTGAATTCTTCGCAATGAACCAATTCCATTGGAATGTAGGGCTTTGTTGATCTTACCTTGCCTTTGTTGTGTTCATGCAATCGCTTTTCAATGTTTTTGCATTGCCCTTCATATTGAAACTTTTCAGACTTTGACTTCAGTACATACATACTATACATATTATCTCAATCATTTGAGTCCGGTGCGCCTGCCTGGCTTGGCATACCTCCAAATTCTTCTCTTCTTAACATCTTTCATTCACTCTTCTTTTCTCTAAGCTTCTAACGGCAGACAGGTCTACCAATTCCGCCATTTCGGCTTTCTGAAACGAGAAATGCAAATTAGCTATCATTACCCCATAATTCAATTCAAATCTATAATTTCATAAATGAATGCTTTGCACACCTGTTCAAAACACTTGTATTAATCAGCGTGAACTGTTTTCGTCACACTATTTTTTCTTCGAATGAGTTATGAAGAGCATAGAGAATTTGTGACACCCTATTCATTAATCATTACTTCTTGGTTGTCATTCTTACGAATGCCTGCCCGAAGAATTTTGAACATCAACACTTTTCACAACGGCTGGGGGCAGAATCCGCGTCATCTACAACAAATGACATATCAAATCATGGCATGTTAAGTATCGTCAGAGTCAAATAGAAGGAGTGTTAAATATCTAAGAGATAACATTAAGTTAATCAGCTAACTGTCAGTTCAAAAAAATCGTTAGTGAACATTGGCATTAATTGTTTGTTATTAGAAACCGATTTATTTATCTTTGCATGTTTTGAAAAAATTTGCGTGATTGGCGGAACTGGCAGACGCACTAGACTTAGGATCTAGCGGGGCAACCCGTGGGGGTTCGACTCCCTCATCACGCACTCTTAATATGCCATTAATTTCCAATACTAATAAAATTTTCTTCGGATGAACACGAAGTCCAATAAGTCACAAACAGCAAAATGCTCATTTTGCGGTAGGAATGCTGATAAGGTAACCAACATGATTAAGGGACCTGCCGACCATAATGGAAAAGAGGTTTTTATTTGTGAGATATGTGTTGGGAATGCGATGCAAATCATAAAGAAGAATACGCTTTACAATACTACCAAATCTATAAACAAGGTAAGATCTAACCTTACTCCCCAATCAATTAAGAAATTTCTTGACGAGTATGTGATCGGTCAGGATAGAGCGAAAAAATCCCTCGCAGTTGCAGTGTATAATCATTACAAAAGGATTGACTCTCATGATTTCAATTACATAGATGATGTCGAAATTGAGAAAAGCAATATTCTTCTCATTGGCCCAACAGGAACGGGCAAGACATTCTTGGCGCAATCACTCGCTAAACTTCTCGATGTACCGTTTGCAATTGCTGATGCCACTACATTGACTGAGGCCGGATATGTAGGAGATGATGTAGAATCAATACTGGTGCATCTTCTGCAGAATGCGAACTTTGACTTAAGCAAAGCAGAAAGGGGAATAATATATCTCGACGAGATAGATAAGATCTCACGAAAAGGAGATAGCACATCAATCACGCGCGATGTTTCAGGAGAGGGTGTTCAACAAGCATTGTTGAAACTTCTTGAGGGTACGGTTGCAGGGGTTCCGCCAAAAGGAGGCAGGAAACATCCTGAGCAGGCGCTGATCAACATCAACACGAAGAATATTCTTTTCATATGCGGCGGTGCATTTGACGGATTGGAGAAGATAATCGAGAGAAGAGTGGCCAAGAGTTCAATAGGATTCGGCTCTGAGATTTTTTCGAAGTCAGACATTGATAATGACACACTGACTTCACAGGTTGAGCCGGATGATCTAATACATTTTGGACTTATTCCTGAACTGATAGGAAGGTTACCGGTGATAACTACTCTTAATTCCTTAGATAAGAGAACGATGCTATCCATTCTTACTGAGCCAAAGAATTCAATCACAAAGCAATATCAAAAGCTTTTCAGGATGGAAGGAGTTGATCTGGAGTTTACAGAGGATGCACTCGAATCTGTGGTGGAGCTTGCAATGTTGAGAAAAACAGGTGCAAGGGCGCTCAGGTCAATTCTCGAAAACATTATGCTTGACATAATGTACAAGATACCTTCCAAAGAGAATGTTTCAAACTGCATCATTACCCGGGAAGTAATAACAGAGAAAAAGGACCCGGTGTATCTGAGCGAGAACAGAAGAATCATTGCCTGATCAGGAGGTAATGATCTCAGGCTGCTCAATTCTCACCGTAACACACACAATTCAAAAACTAACTTGACATTCAATTTCGATGGGCCGGCTTAAACATTCCTTGAAAAAGGATCATACATTCCACGTCAGAGAAGATTATTTCAAGAACATAATCCGTAAGATAAATTCTGCGGCAGATACTGTTAAGTTAGGTGGAGGCAAGAAGGCAATTGAAAAGCTTCATGCAAACAATAAACTTCATTGCCGTGAACGGATAAGCCTTCTCATTGATAAGAACTCACATTTTATGGAGATTGGCATGTTTGCCGGACAAGGTATGTATAAGGAATATGGCGGTGCTCCTTCTTCAGGAACTGTTTTCGGAATAGGAAAGATCCATGGTAGAGATTGCGTTATAGTCGCCAATGACGCCACTGTTAAAGCAGGAGCCTGGTTCCCTATCACATGCAAGAAGAATCTCCGCGCTCAGGAAATCTCAATGGAAAACCGTATCCCCATAATCTATCTAGTTGACTCTGCAGGTGTATTTCTTCCCATGCAGGATGAAATTTTTCCCGACAAGGAACACTTCGGCAGAATCTTCAGGAACAATGCAGTGATGAGCTCAATGGGAATTCCTCAGATAGCAGCAATAATGGGACCCTGTGTTGCCGGCGGAGCATACCTGCCTATAATGAGTGATGAGGCTTTGATAGTGGAAAAGACAGGCAGTATTTTTCTAGCCGGTTCTCATTTGGTAAAAGCTGCCATAGGTGAAAAGATCGAGAATGAAGAACTTGGCGGAGCCACCGTTACAACAGAAGTTTCAGGAATTACAGATGAGAAAATGCCGGATGACGAAACTTGCATTGAAAAGATCAGAGATATGATCAGCAAGCTCGGTCATAATCAAATAGCCGGCTTTGACAGAACAGCTACAGAAAAACCTGTTCACCATGAATCCGACATTTACGGAATCATTCCGGAAGATAGCGCCAAACCGTACGATACACATGAATTGATAAACTGCATTGTTGACGGTGGTGAATTTGATGAATACAAACCCAATTACGGAAAGACAATTATCACCGGATATGCGCGTGTTGACGGCTGGGCAGTAGGAATTGTTGCCAACCAAAGGAATATTGTAAAAAGCAAAAAGGGAGAGATGCAGTTTGGCGGAGTCATTTATTCTGACAGTGCCGACAAAGGTGCAAGATTCATAATGAACTGCAATCAGCGAAAGATACCTCTTTTGTTTCTGCAGGATGTGACGGGTTTTATGGTTGGTTCCAGATCAGAACACGGAGGCATCATTAAAGACGGAGCGAAAATGGTGAATGCAGTTGCAAACTCTGTAGTACCGAAGATCACGATCATAACAGGCAACAGCTATGGCGCAGGGAATTATGCCATGTGCGGAAAAGCATACGATCCGAGATTTATCTTCGCATACCCGAACGCTCAGATTGCTGTTATGGGCGGCTCGCAGGCAAGCAATGTTCTTCTCGACATTAAGATCGGGCAACTCAAAAAAGAAGGTAAAGAAATCTCAGAAGAGGAAAAGAAAAAATTTCTGGATGAAATAAAAGCAAAGTATGAAGAACAAACTGACATAATGTATGCTGCCGCCAGGTTGTGGATTGACGGAATCATTGATCCCAAGGAAACGCGAAAGATCGTTTCTCATTGTATAGAAATCGCAAATAATAATCCTGAGATTCCGAGGTTCAATGTTGGGGTAATACAGACTTAACAATTTTCTGATTCCTCTCTCATCATCAAAATCTCAAATAGCCCTTCAACAAAAACTCCATACAAATTAATTTCTTTTCTCAATTTCTAGATTTATATTGTATTGTTAAAAAAGATTCAACAGTGGATCGATTCAGTTTTTAGTTTTTTTCAAGCGGTCCATTTTGCTTTATGACAAATAAACATTAAGTAAAATCCGGATCTAACCCAAGTAGGTTCGCCCCAAAAGACTTAATGCCGCAATTTAACAATTGTCCGGTAATTAAATCATTTTGGGTAAATGAAAAAACCTCTACTGCTTATGGTTCCGTTGTCAATGATCTTTGCATTGACCGGCTGGTCCTTTTACTACTCATCAGAAACATCTACAATTGAAAATCAGCTTTTCACTTCAACGGAACAAACTCCTTTTCTTCCTGAAGTTATGGTCTTTCCGGCTCCCGAATTACAAGTAGAAACTCCGCTTGCAGCTCATCCAACCGACAAGAATGTCTTTGCAGCAGCTTCAATTTCAGGAGTGTATCCGGGTGGTTACACAACAGGTTTCTATAGAACTACAAACGGCGGAACTTCCTGGACCGGCACTAATGCGATTAAGAATCTTTCTGGAGGTATAATCACAACAATAGGTGATCCTCAGATAATCGTTGACAATAATTACAGGTATGTTCTTGCTTATCTTGCTTCTTCCGGAACCGGTGGATTAAAAGTTGGAATAAGTTACTCGACCAATAATGGTGCAAACTTTACTTCAACATATTTTGTACCGGGTGTTGATACTGCTGACAAAGTTGTAATGACAATTGATGATTATGCTCAGAGTCCTTTCTATGGCAGATGTTATATTGCTTACAGTGAAAAAAGCGGAACATACTTTTCATATTCAACCAACAGCGGAACTACTTGGTCAAATGCGAGAAGGATTTGCCCGACAAACAGATACAGCCGGGTTGGTGCAAGTATTGCCACCGGTCCATCCGGAGAAGTTTATGTTTCATGGCCATTTTACCAAAGCACTGTAGATTATTTGGGATTTGCAAGATCAACGGACGGCGGAGTCAGTTGGGACTCAACTGATTTTGCATTCTCAGCTAGTGCAAGCGGACCGGGTTTCAGACTGAACCTGAATCTAGTAAAATTGAATGGCTTGCCGGTGATAGCAGTTGACAAGTCAGGCGGACCGAATCATGGAACTGTTTATGCTTCCTTCATCGAAAAGAAATCCGCCACATCACCTGCCCTTGATACCTGTGATATAATCATCAGAAGTTCAACAAACGGCGGAATTACATGGGGACCAAAGATACGTGTTAACGAAAGCAGCACTAATGCAAAGAGCTACCAGCTTTTTCATCAACTGAATGTTGACAAGTCCGGAAACATAAATGTATTCTATATAGATACCAGAGATACTCCAACTAACGATTCATTTATGGTTTACATGTCAAGATCCGTAAACGGCGGGATCTCATTCACTGATGCAAAGGCAAGTCTGCATAAATTTAAGCATAAACAATTGTCATCTTCAGAAAGGCTTTTCGGAGTGCCAAGTTATATCGGTTCCTACATCGGCCTCGCATCATCAAGTGACAGGGTTATTGGATTATGGTTCGACAATATTGACGAAAAGTACCGGGCATATTCTGTTGTGTATCCACTATCCACAGGTCTTTCGCTTAAGGTAATTCCACAGGGTATATACAATCATATCACTAACACGCTTAAGAAGAAGGATACTATCACTGCGGTTCTCAGAGCAAGCGCTCCGCCTTATCAGAGAATTGATTCTGCAACAGGCATCATTGACTCAGTCTCATTTGCCGCATCACTAAGTTTTAACAACATTGCATCCGGAAATTATTTCATTGAAGCAAAGCATAAGAATTCAATCACAATATGGAGCAGCTCGGCAGTTACAATATTGACCGGCGGAATTAATTCATTTGATTTCACATCAGCGGCAGCTTCAACATATGGCGGCAACCAGATTCAGGTAGATTCCGAACCCGTCAGATTTGCAATGTACTCCGGGGAAGTAAACAAGGATGATGCTATTGACGTAACGGATGTGTCTCTTGTAGAGAATGATGCTTTCGATTACGTTACAGGAAATGTGATTACTGACCTGAACGGAGATAGCTTCGTAGATGTGACTGATATTGCATTTGCTGACTACGGTTCTGCAAATTATGTTATCATGATCACACCTTGATCACGGATTAAGCGTCTCCACAAGATATTTCTCACTGAAGCCGTTTCCACTTATGAGGATCTCACCACTGAGACCCGCATAGGCTATTACATTTCCGTTGTAAGTAATGCTTACCGGATCATTTCCCCTGTTACCGTTTCCTCCGGCATTGAATACGACAACTGTAAACGCCACTGCCCGTCTTCCATCAATGCTTGCTGTGAATGGTATATCGGAAGAAGTAAATTTTTTCACAAAATCACTCTTCAGCATGCCGTTGTCAAATGAAATAATTTCTTCATAAACCATCGGCATTCTGTCAACATCAGGAGGTGTGATCTCCGTGATTCTGCATTTGAATTGCTTACCATTCAGGCCTGCAGAATTGTCCTGTGCATTAACTTCCGTCTCTGACATCAGCAAGAATGATCCAACCAATATTAAAAAAATAATCTGTTTCATTTTTCCTCCCAATAAGAAATGGTTCATTTTTTACAACTCTCTTTTGAGAGCTTCCTTTTCTATTTCAAGCTGTTTGATTCTTCTTTCAAGATTATCAAGTTCTTCAGGCATTGAATCCATCTCTATTCTCAGTTTTGACGCGGCTTCATCTATGAGATCAATTGCCTTATCGGGAAGAAATCTGTCAGAGATATATCTGTCTGACAATTGTGCTGCAGCTACAATCGCTCCATCAGTAATTCTCACTCCATGATGAACTTCGTATTTTTCCTTGAGTCCGCGAAGGATTGAGACAGTATCATCAATGTCCGGTTGACCGACAAATACCGGTTGAAACCTTCTTTCAAGAGCCGGGTCCTTTTCAATGTATTTTCTGTATTCATCAAGTGTTGTGGCTCCAATCGTTCTGAGGTCTCCTCTAGCAAGAGCGGGTTTCAGCATATTAGATGCATCTACAGAACCTTGTGACGCACCTGCTCCCACAACTGTGTGAAGCTCGTCAATAAACAATATTATTTCGCCATTGGATTCTTCAACCTCCTTGAGAACAGCTTTGAGTCTTTCTTCAAACTGTCCCCTGAATTGCGCGCCGGCAATCAGCGATCCCATATCAAGGGCAACGATCTGTTTGCTTTTCAGATTTTCCGGTACATCACCCTGAACAATTCTGTGAGCGAGACCTTCTGCAATTGCTGTCTTCCCTACTCCCGGCTCACCGATAAGAACAGGATTGTTCTTTGTCCGTCTTGAAAGCACCTGCAATACTCTTCTTATTTCATCCTCTCTGCCGATTACAGGATCCAGCTTGCCACGCATTGCAAGCTCATTCAGATTCTTGCCATACTTCTGCAATGCCTGATATGTATCTTCAGGATTCTGACCTGTAACTCGGTTGCTTCCTCTGATCTCCTTCAGGGCTTTAAGAATATTGTCTTTTGTAATTCCCTCACTCTTCAGCATTCCTGATATAGATGACTTTTTCGAGTCTGCAAGTCCAAGCAACAAATGTTCCGTCGAAACATATTCATCTTTCAAAGCGGTTGCCTCGCGAGCAGAATTCTCGAGTACGTCTGATGCCTCTCTGGAAAGTGACAGACCTGAACCGGCGCCCGTAACCTTTGGAAGCTTCTCAAGCAGTTCACCTGTCCTGATCTTGAGCAGATCAGTATTTGAACCAAGTTTCTGCAAAGTTGAAACTACAATGCCTTCAGGATCCTGTATCAATGCCGCAAAAATGTGTTCCGGTTCAAGAAGCTGATTAGAATAACTTGAAGCTATCTCCTGTGCCTGCTGAATTGCTTCCTGAGCTTTTATTGTGAGTTTATTGAAGTTGAATGCCATTGAATTTGTTTTATCTAAACTAACCCTAATTTTGATTTTTTTCAATTACAAGTTGTATGTCAGTTTCGTAATTTGTTGTCCAATGTATGAAGCAACCCTGGTTATATCAGTGTACGATAAGTGCCGTGAACTCGAATTGATATTTCATGCACTCACGGTTCAGAATTACCGAATGTCAGATATTGAAGTAATAATTGCAGAAGATGGTACAAATGACAAGGTTGAAGAACTCGTAAAACATTGGCAGGACAAAGGCAAACTCAATATTAATCATATCACTCAGGAAGACAAAGGCTTCCGGAAGAACAAGATCCTGAATAAAGCTATTACTGCAACTACTTCAGAATATATGATCTTCATTGACGGCGACTGCATCCCTCATCCTGAATTCATTTCTGCTCACTTAAAGAGCATTGAATACAATACGGTTCTATGCGGCAGACGGGTTAACCTTACAAAGAAATCTTCGTCTGAAATTACCAAAGATAAGATCGAATCTCTTGAATACAGTAAAACAAAACTCGGCAATGTACTGTTTTCTGCTCTTAATCGTGATAAGCCTGAATTCAGCTATAACGCCGAGGAAGGTTTCATAATAAAATCAGATGCAATCAGAAAGAAGATGATGAACAAGGACGAACATATTCTGGGATGTAATTTTTCAATCCACAAATCAATGCTTGTCATGATCAATGGTTTTGATGAGAATTATGAAGGCCCGGGACTTGGTGAGGATTCTGATATTGAATTCAGACTGAGACTAAAGGGCGCAAAATTCAAATCTGTGAGAAATCTTGCGGTGGTTTACCACATGTATCATCCGAAGACTATCGAACAGCCGCTGAATATGGAATACTTCAATAAAGTGAAATCTGAATGGAATTATTTCTGCAAGAATGGTTTGGTTAAGAGCTGATTATTGACATGGATAAAGTTACCGGACTTGTGATTTGTCACAACGAAGAAAGAAATATCGGAGCTTGTCTGAAAAGCCTTGAATGGTGCGATGAGATAATAGTGGTAGATTCATTCAGCGATGACAGTACCATTGAGATTGTCGGGAAATATACAAATCATATTCACCTGAATGAATGGAGAGGTTTCAGAGATCAGAGATTGTTTGCACTCTCAAAGGTTGACTGTGGATGGATCTTCTCACTTGATGCAGACGAAAGATGCACGAAAGGACTTGCGGAAGAAATAAGAAAAGTACTTTCTACAAACAATGATGCCCATACAGGTTTCAGGATTCCAAGGAAAAGTTATTTCCTTGGGAAGTGGATTAAGCATGGCGGATGGTATCCTGATTTGCAACTGAGACTTTTCAGATCGGGCAAGGCATCGGTAACAGATCGTCTTGTTCATGAATCCTATTTGATCGAAGGAAACATAGGCAGGTTGAATTCAGATATTGAACATTATACTGCAAGCTCTGTAGATGACTATCTGGAAAAAGTCAATAAATATGCAGACCTGTCCGCAATTGAAAAGAAATCACAGCAAGTGGGCTTCTTCCGCTTGTTCATTTATCCGAGACTTGAATTTGTAAAGCAGTACATTCTTAAGGGAAATTTCCTTGACGGCAAAGAAGGACTTATGGTTTCTAATTTTCACATGATCACAAAGATACTTACTTATATGAAGGTCCTGGAGCTCCAGAAGAAATGAATACCTCAAGAAGGCTCATCAGTTACATTAAGAATTACAAGAGCAATCTTGTAACGTCAATCTTCCTTTCGATCTTTTATTCCATATTCAGCGCGACTGCGGTTTATCTTACAATACCGCTTCTTAAAACATTGTTTCTTTCCGGCAGCCCTGAAACTCAGGTAACTCCCGGAGGTAATTTTCTTAGAGATTCATTGCAATGGATTGAAAACATTGTTCTTCAAAACGGACCCGAGCAGGGGCTTGCCATAATTTGCATTATGATCCTTGTTTCATATCTCCTTAAGAACTTCACCGGCTATCTGCAATCCATAAACATGCAGAAAGTGGAGAAGGGTGTTATGCGTGATCTCAGAGACGAACTTTATGCAAAGGTTAACGCATTGTCATTGAGATACTTTACTACTGAAAGAACAGGCAGTCTGATCTCAAGAATGACAAATGACGTTAACGCAATTCAATCCGGCATCTCCGCTTCATTTCTCGATTTGATCAGAGAACCTATAATGGCTGTAATTTATCTTGCTTTGGCTGTCTCAATCAGCTGGAAACTTACTCTCATATCGTTGTTTATATTTCCTCTTACTGTGTTTGTAATACTTAAGATCGGTGCTTCATTGAAAAGGCGAAGCATCCGAATGCAAAACAAAGCGGCCGACATTCTCTCCATGATCACAGAAACGATTTACGGTTCGAAGGTCATTCGTTCATTTGGAGCGTCAAGGTTCATGGATAAACTTTTTAAAGGAGAATCACAGGCGTTGTACGATCTTACGATCAAGAATGCAAAAGCCAGTGAGCTTGCACAGCCGGTTACGGAGTTTCTTTCTATTATTGCTGCTGTACTAATTATCTGGTTTGGCGGAAGAGAGATACTGATTTCAAAGACTCTTGACCCTGAAGAGTTTGTTGGATTCTTGTTCATAATTTTTCAACTCGCAGTTCCAATCAAGAATCTGAGTTCGGTTAATAACAGAATTAAAACTGCTGAGGCATCTGCCGAAAGGATATTCGAAGTTATAGATCATCCGATTGAAGTGAAGGAAAGCAATGCAGCAAAGGATATTACTGAACTAAGAGAAGGAATTACAATCAACAATGTTTCATTTGAATATGATACAGGCAGGAAGATCCTGGAAGATATAAGCCTGAAGATTCCTAAGTCAAAGGTAATTGCTCTTGTGGGCCCGTCAGGAGCAGGCAAATCAACTCTTGCAGATCTGATTGCGAGATTCTATGATGTGACATCCGGATCAATAAAATTTGACGATACAGATATCAGAGACATAAGTTTTGCTTCATTCAGAAAGACCGTCGGAATTGTACAACAGGAGACTATACTTTTTAATGATACCATCAAAAACAATATTCTTTTTGGCAATGATGATGTAAGCGAAGAAGAGCTGATTGAAATTTGCAGATCTGCAAACGCCTATGACTTCATACTCAAGACAGAGAACGGATTTGACACAATGATTGGTGAACGCGGTCTGAAACTTTCCGGCGGACAAAGGCAGAGATTGTCAATTGCAAGGACACTTTTGAGAAATCCGGAGATACTGATTCTTGATGAAGCAACATCTTCTCTTGATACCGAGTCGGAACAAATCGTGCAAAATGCCATAGACAAGCTGATGAAAGGAAGAACATCGATCGTCATCGCGCACAGACTTTCAACAATCATTGATGCTGACATGATAGTAGTTCTTGAAAAGGGCAGGATAGTTCAGACAGGGACACATGAAGAACTTATCAGTTCTGACGGATTATACAGGAAGCTATACTTCATTTGAATCTTCATTGATATTCAATTGACATCCACTACACAAAAACTTTCGAAGACCATTGACGTAGCAATTCCCGTCTTCATACTGCTGCAGACGGCTACTGTGAGCATTTCTATTGCTGTCTCCTCAATAATGTTTGTCACATGGATGACCCTTTGGATTGTTCAGATGATGTTTGACCGGCAAAAGGCGCTTTCTGTTTTTTCACTGCCTGATCTTCGCTTAATAAATATCTTTGTACTTCTGTATTTCATTGCTGAGGCAGTTTCAAGGCTTTTCGCAGTTTATCCCGATGGCGCGTTTGACAACATAAAGCGTCTCCTGCTATTTTCAGTATTCTACGGATCTGTTGCCAAGATAACAGGCACTGTTATGATAAGCAGAATGCTAACGGCTTTGGTTAGCATAATCGCTGTAATTTCATCAATTGAGCTGATCACTTATGCAGTAAAGTTTGGCGAGATGATAAGCAAGATACCTTTTGCCGAGATTAGAATAGACTATTTCAATTATCCGCTTACTATTGCAGAGATAAAGATGATGGTTCTTTTGTCAGTGATTCCCCTGCTCCTGACAGCAGACGGATTTCCAGTCAGAAGAAGTTACATGATACTAATGATCATCCCCATAACAATCTCCATGCTTCTTACACAATCACGAAATGTGTATCTTGCCTTCTTTATTTGCCTTGCCTTGTATGGCATTATTCTCAACAGAAAGTTTCTGCTGATACTGATTGCGGTTCTTGTCTCAGGATTCCTGCTGCTGCCTTCTGGAATGTCAGGCAGACTGAAAAGCATATTCGATGTTGAGCATCCGAGCAACAAGTCAAGAATAGCAATGTGGGAAACTGGATGGAAAATATTTCTTGATCATCCATTGACCGGCGTTGCTGACAATAAGATCCTTGAGATCTATTCTCAATACAAGACTCCTGAATACCATTCGGAAGGAGTTCATCTGCACAGCAATTTCATCATGATACTTGCGACTACAGGCATCTTAGGTTTCATCACATTTATCGGATTCTTCTTTGCACTTATTGCAGGTCAACTTAAACTAATGAGGCAATTCAATGCCTTGAATAAGAAACTGCTGACTTTCGGAAGTTTACTTGTTGTTATATCATTTCTTATTGCAGGAATCTTTGAATGGAGTTTTGGAGATCATGAAGTAATGACGGTTTTCTTTTTTCTGATTTCGGTTCCGTTTATTATGGCAAAGGAAGTTGAAGCTGACAAATCAAATGAATTACTTGAGAGATAATTAATGATTATTTTTTAAAAAACTAAATAAGGCAATGAAAGAAGAAGAATATACTCACATGTTCATTTCTCTGATCTACAGTCTTCAGATGCAGACAATGATACACTTGGGCAAGATCGCAAATCCGGCAACAGGGAAAGTGGAAACTGAGCTGGATGCAGCTCAGGCAACAATTGACATGGTAGACATGTTAAAGGCAAAGACGCTCAATAATCTTTCTGATGATGAAAAAAGATTTCTCGATCAGGTGCTTGCAGATTTGAAACTTAACTTTGTTGATGAGAAGAATAAAGCTGAGACATCAGAAGACAAAAAAACCGAAGAGACTAAATCTGATGACACAACCAAAGAGAAAGAATAATGAGATTGACCCTCCCGTTGTCGGTATCTTCGGCAACATTCACAAGCCGGAAGTATTTGGGCTGCTTGGAAAGATCATAGTTACACTCAAGGCAAATGGCTTTGATTATGTAATAGACAAAGTTCTGGGAAAGTCCGCAGGGATGAAGAACTACAAGACTTCAACACCGGCAGATATTCTTTCAAATGCAGGGGTGATCTTCTCACTCGGCGGGGACGGAACATTCCTTAATACTGCGCAGATCGTAGGAAACAGAAACATCCCAATACTTGGAATAAACATGGGCAGAATGGGATATTATTCGGATGTTGCTCCGGAAGAAATTGACAAATTCATTCCTAATCTCAAGAGCGGAAAGTACAAAGTGTCTGATCAGGTAATTTTGCAGGCAGACATTAAGCCGGGCAAATCAATGTTTGCAATGAACGACATCGTAATTGACAAAAGCTCTTCAATCAGAATGCTAGAGTTTGAGATTTTCTTCAACCAGGAAAAAATCGTTCGGATCATTTCTGATGGTGTCATCGTTTCAACTCCCTCCGGCTCAACTGCATATTCATTGTCATGCAACGGTCCGATCGTAAATCCTCAAAGCAAAGTGATTCTGATAACTCCAATCTCACCGCATACGCTTAATGTGAGACCTATCATAGTGCCTGACACAGAAATCGTAAGCATAAAAATTCTCACCGAAGGAAAAGCCCGCATCACTTCAGACGGTCAGAAGGCAGTGTTAGTAAATTCACCTGCGGAGATCAGGATTTACAAAGCTCCGTTCACCGTAAAGGCAATTAAGAAGATCAACACAAGTTACTTCAATACACTGAAGAAGAAACTTCATTGGGGAGAAGATATAAGACATGTGAAGAGTTCAGATCAATAAGGTATTCCGTCTGCAGCAGGAGGCTTTGTCTTTCCGATAAATCCTATCAGGACAAGAATTGTTATGAGATAAGGAAGCATTTGGATCAGCTGAGTTGGAATATCAGCTCCAGAGATCTGCAGAGTTATCTCGAGTGCTTCAAATGCTGCGAACATCAGACAGGCGAAGAATATGTTCACCGGTTTCCATTTTCCGATTATCATTGCTGCAAGTGCGATATAGCCCCTTCCGGCTATCATTCCGTCACTGTAATTATGCTGACTTGAAACAAGCCAGATTCCGCCGAGTGCACTCAGAACCCCGCTGATCAAAACTCCCGCATATTTATACTTCCTAACCTTTATGCCGAGCGATTCTGCTGCCCATGGATTCTCCCCTGCTGAACGCAGCCGGAGTCCGAACTTTGTCCTGTACAACACAAAAACAGAGACAAGAATCAGTCCGATACTGAAGCTGGTAATGATATCAGACAATTCATAACCGACAAATATTCTCGGTGTATTGCTTGAGCTGCTGAATAGGTACACCATTAGGAATTTAGTAACCCCGGCAATCAGAAGATTGAATCCCACTCCTGTAACAATCTGATTGATCCTTAGAGTAACGGTGAACATTGAGAACAGAATGCCAAAAAGGATGTTGACAACTAACGAAAGGATAAGTGAAAGAACTATGTTGCCTGTCATTATGCAGAATACTGCAAATGTGAATGCTGCCAGGTTCATGAATCCTTCTATGGAAATGTTTATCACTCCTGCTCTCTCCGAAAAATTCGCTCCTGATGCGCCGAGATAGTAAGGTGTCATCATTCTGAAAACCTGTGCAAGAAATGTGAAAGAAAATACGCTGTACAATATCTCCATTCAGATAAGCCCTTTCTTTGAATAGAAATTCCTAACTATGCTGTCGGAAGACAGTATCGAAAGTATGATCAGCCCCTGAACAACCAGCATGACTTCTTTCGGAATAAGCTGATTCACAGCGAGACCGCCATAATCAAGCGCTGCAAAGAGAATTGATGAGAATATTATTCCTATGGGATTATTCTTGGCCAGAAGTGCGACCGCAATCGCAGTGAATCCGATATTGTTTGAAAATCCCAGTTCGTAATATCCCTTGTATCCGAAAATAAAATTCAAACCCGTGAATGAAGCTATTCCTGCTCCAATAAAAAACGCAACAAGTACAATCCTGCTAACTTTGATTCCCATATACTTTGAAGCAACCTCATTGAAACCTACCGCACGGAGTTTGTAGCCAAAGGTGGTCTTGTAGATTAGTATGTAAACAAGGAACGCAGTCAATAATGATGCAATGAACGTAATGTTCAATGATGACCCTTCAAAGAACGGGAAAATGTCAGATGCCTTTCCAAGCATATTTGCATCTCCTATACTCACGGTTCTCAAAGTTGATTTGACTGCAAAGAAATCAACCATCAAGTAATTTATCAAAGCAAGAACTACAAAATTCATCATGATCGTGGTAATGACTTCACTTACTCCCTTTTTTACTTTGATGATTGCAGGTATCATTCCAACAATACCGGCCGCTATGAAACCCGCAACAGCTGAAATGGCAATTGTCAATGCCAGCGGAAGAGAGTCAAGCTGCAACGCAGTTAATGCCATTACAAATGCACCTGCATTCAGCTGTCCTTCAGCGCCAATGTTAAACAATGAAGCATGAAAGCATACTGCTAATCCGCAAGCAATAAAAATTAGCGGAGTTGCCTTGAACAATGTTTGACCAATCCCATATCCGTTTGTAAATACGTCTGTATATATCAGGGCAAAGACTTCAATAGGATCCTTTCCAATAATGAGTATGAGGATAGTAAGAATTATGAAAGTGAAGATAAGTGATAGGAGAACAGACAAGAAATTTGACTTCAATTGAAGCGTCAATTCAATACTCCTGTCATGAATTTTCCCAACTCTGTAACAAGTTGCGCCTTGCCTTTCAAAACATCATCTGATCCGTTCAATGCATTTGCTAACTCATGTGGTTCGTAAGTCCTTACCAATTTGCCTTTGTAGATTACACTCAGTCTGTCTGATAGACTTAGAAGCTCTTCAACATCAGATGAGATCAGCAGGATTGCCTTTCCATTGTTCCTCTCATTTACAATCTGCGAATGAATGAACAACTCTGCATTAATATCAACTCCCCTTGTAGGATGTGAAAAGACGATCACTTCTTTTCCGGAAGATATCTCCCTTGCGACAATTACTTTTTGCTGATTTCCGCCAGAGAGTGCACCAACTTTTACATCTGGTCCCGGAGCATGAACTTCATAACCTCTGATAACTTTCTCTGAAGAATTACTTAACTCTTTATCCGAGTGATATGAATTACCTTCAAGTTTAAGAGCAAAATTCTCACCAATAGTAAACTCCTTTATCAGACCTTTCTTAAGCCTGTCATCAGGAACTATGGATGCTTTTTCCTCTGGCATAGCAGCAGTTCCTTCAAAATCCTTTTCTATCCCGCATACTATGTCAGCCAATTCTGCCTGCCCGTTTCCTTCAACTCCAGCTATTCCATGAATTTCCCATCTAAACAAACTGAGTGACAAACCGTCCAGACATTTTCTCTTGTTGGATGTCATCGAAATGTTTTCAAGTCTGAGAATAATCTCTCCTGAACGGACTTTGTCATCCTTTGATTTGGTTGTCAGAAGCTCAGCGCCTCCTATGATTGCATTGCTTATCTTTCCTATGTCAATTCCGTCCGGTCCCTTATTCGTTTCATATACAAGTTGTCCCTTTCTCAGAACTGTAACCTTGTCTGCTATCTCTTTGACTTCATTCAGTTTATGCGTGATTACGATAACTGTCTTTCCTGCATTCTTAAAACTCTTAACCATTTCAAAAAAACTGTTCACCTCAATCGGCGACAGGACTGCTGTAGGTTCATCAAATATGAGCAAATCAGAATCCCTGTATAGCAGTTTAAGTATCTCTACTTTTTGCTGAATGCTTATGCTTAAGTTGCTGATCTTTTCATCAAGATCAACATTAAGGTCATACCTGGAAATTAGTTCATTCAGTCTGTTCTTTGCTGTTCCGGTATCAAGAGAAATGCCTTTTACAGGTTCATCTCCAAGAATAACATTTTCGAGTACAGTAAAATCGTCAATCAACATGAAATGCTGATGAACCATGCCAATCTTCATTGCTATAGCGTCATGCGGAGAATCAAATACCACGGGAGTTCCCGATAGGACTATCTCACCGGCATCCGGCTTTATCATCCCAAACAGAATATTCATCAGCGTTGATTTTCCTGCTCCATTTTCCCCGACTATGCAATGAACTGAATTTTCATCTATGCAAAATGAAATATCTTTGTTAGCAGTAAAATTGCCGAATGTTTTTGTAATATTTCTGAACTCTGCTTTTGTCATCATGAATTGAGTTGCAATTTAGTGATTACTAATCTTGTATAGAATCTATTTTGCCGTCTTCTGTTACTATGCATAAACTCCTGAGTGAATTCAGAAGCTGTTATATCGCTAGATTGCAATTGTTATAAGGAATCAATAATACTATTTTGAATATTTCATATATGATAACCAAACAGAGCATAGAAAAGACCGCTGAAATCATCAGAGCTTCGGAAACGTTTGTCCTAACAACTCATGTAGCCCCGGATGGTGATGCAATAGGTAGTGTAATAGCATTTGCAGATTACCTTAAGGCAAAAGGGAAATCGGTTCAGATCATTAATCATTCGCCTACACCTTTCAACTTGTCATTTCTTGACAAAGACAAATCCATAAGAGTCTTTTCAGAAGATTTGGAAGCTAATACCAAATTCATAAACGAGGCGGATGTTATAATGCTTCTTGATACAAATGAGTTTCACAGAACGAAATCTATGGAGAAGATACTGACCGACTCCCCTGCCAGGAAATTGTGCATAGATCATCATGCCGGCATCAGGGAAGAAATGTTCACGGCCATCGTATCTGATACAGACTATGCAGCCACATGTCAGATGCTTTACGATTACATAATGCTTGACAGCGAAAAGTACATTAACAAAGATGTGGCATCGGCTCTGTTTGTAGGTATAATGACTGATACGGGATCGTTCCGACATCCGCGAACTAATTCACATGTCTTCAGAATTTGTGCTGACCTTTTTGAAAAGGGTGCCGACCCGGTAATGCTATATGAGGAGGTTTGCAACAGAGTATCTAAAGAAATGATGCAGCTTCAGGCTTTGTTTATGAGTGGTCTGGAATTTCATTTTGATGGCAGTATGGTTCTTGGCAAAGTTACCCAAGATGATTTTAAGAGATTCGGATTGAATGTAGATCACATAGAAGGATTCACTTCGTTGATAATGAGTATAAGCGGCGTGAAGACAGGTGTTATGATGGTGGAACTGAGGGATAACATTAAACTCTCTTTCAGAACCAAAGGTAATATTCCCGCTAATGCAATGGCAATTGAATACGGCGGCGGCGGACATTTTCATGCAGGCGGTGCAAATGTATTTGGTACTACAATGGAAAAACTGAAACCGCAGCTGATTGAAACCGTAAGCAAGTATATTGATAAAGCTTAATTTAAACAAAACAAAAACATGAAAATCACTTTCGAGAAATCAAGAATCGACAAGATAGGAGCCGATGCCTGCCTTTTTCTTGTTTATCAAGACAGGAAACTTTTCAATGAAGAATTAAACGTAATTGAGAACCTGATGAAGTGCAAGATCGCTAAAGTCAGTCTGGAAGATTTTGAAGGTAAGGCAAATCAGACTGTCCTGGTTTATTCAGGTGATCACCGCATAATTATGTCAGGTTTGGGATATCAGAATGATCTCACTTTGGAGAGAGTAAGAAAAGCAACTGCACGAGGAGTCAAGAAGGCAAAGACCCTCAATATTAAAAAGCTTGCAATTGAGATTCTTCAGGACCAGTCTCTTGAAGGCGTTGAAATTGAAGATGTAGCAAGAGCTCAGACAATTAGTTCACTTCTTGCGTTGTACTCATTTGACAAATATTTCACGAAGAAAGAAAACAAAGAGCTTTCCGGGATAAAGGAAATTATTCTATTCTCGCAATACAATTCACTTACAAAATTCTCCGGAGAAATTGAAAGCGGAATCAAAAGCGGAACAATTGTTGGTGAAGCAACAAACTTTGCAAGAGATCTTGGAAACGAGCCATCAAACATAATCTACCCTGAGACATTTGCAGATGTTGTAACAAAGAAATCAAAGCAGAGGAAGTATTCTGTTGAAGTACTTGACAAGAAAGCATTGACCAGGCTCAAGATGGGAGGAGTGCTTGAAGTTGCAAGAGGAAGCATCAGAGAGCCAAGATTCCTTATCCTGAAATATAGTGGCGGGAAGAAAAACCAGAATCCGTATGTAATCGTTGGCAAGGGTGTTACATTTGACAGTGGCGGCATTTCAATCAAGCCTGCTGCAGGAATGGGATTGATGAAAGTTGATATGGGAGGTGGCGCAGCGGTTGTGGGCGTCTTTGAGGCAATATCCCAGCTTAATCTTCCGCTGAATGTTATCGGACTGATTCCGATGGTTGAGAACATGCCCAGCGGTAATTCATTCAAACCCGGTGATGTGATCACTGCTTACAACGGGATGACAATTGAGGTTGACAACACAGATGCGGAAGGCAGATTGATACTCGCAGATGCTCTTTCATATGCAACCAAGTTCAAGCCAAAAGCTGTCGTGGATATGGCTACACTCACCGGTGCCAGCATTGTTGCAATTGGCAGTGTTGCATCCATTATTATGGGAAATGATGATGAACTCATAACAAAGCTTATCAGAGCTGGCGATCAGACGTACGACAGAGTATGGCAGCTTCCGCTTTGGGAAGAGTATGATAAGATGATCGATTCTGAAATTGCTGATGTAAAAAACTCAGGTCAATCAAGACAGGCCGGAACAATCACGGGCGGAATGTTCCTCAAGAGATTTATCGGCGATTATCCCTGGGCACATATTGATATTGCGGCAACAGCCATGCGTGACAGGGAATCGGACTATGATCCTAAGAATGCAACAGGTGCAGGAGTAAGGCTCGTAACTCAATATCTTATGAACGAAAGCACAAATAGCTGATAGAATCTTTCTTGTTCAGAAGTATCTCAAGGCCCGTGCTCAATGCGCGGGCTTTTCTTTTATGTTTCAAAAAACGCTCCGGGATGGAAGTCATAAATGAGATTGAAAAACATTTCAACTGATTGTCAATTTAGAATTTCATCCTGCTTCAGTAGAAAGTTTTTCGTGAGCTGTATTTTTTGTATCTTGCATAAACTCTTATGTTAAATTTATAAAACCTTTGATTCCAATTACATTTAAATTAATTCTCAGGATATTTCTGTTACTGATAGTCATCCTGATTTCTTCAAAGAATACTGCAGAGCTTGAACCAAAGCTGCCGGGTACCGGAAATTTCAAGCTCGGAAACGAAGCACTTCTTGAAATGCCTGATTCTCCCCTCAAAGGAAAAAGAATTGGACTCATTACAAATAACAGCGGAGTATTAAGTGACGGGCGGATGTTTATGGATGTGATTAGTGATCATCACAATCTGAAGAAGATCTTTACACCTGAGCACGGGCTTAGGGGCAACGAGAGAAATGAAAATTATGTTGATGAAGAAACCGGAGCGTATGTAGTTTCACTTTACGGCAATAAGGAAAAACCAACCGCTGAAGACCTTTCAGATATTGATATACTAGTGTATGATCTGCAGGATGTTTCCGCAAGATTTTACACTTTTGTAAATACGCTTTACTATTGTATGGAAGCCGCTACTGAAAACAATCTGAAAATAATAGTCTGTGACAGGCCGATTATTCCGGATGGAAATTATGTTGACGGGTTCATGCTTGATGAAAGCTTCAGGTCATTTGTAGGTTTGCTGAGATTACCCGCGGCCTATGCTATGACATGCGGTGAGTTGGCAAATTTTATCAACTCTGAATATTTTGGCAACAGGTGTGATGTAGTAGTTTCAAAGATGAAAGATTACTCTCGCTCTATGAATTATGACGACCTTGGTTTATATTGGAAGACGCCCTCTCCGAATATGTATTTTCCGTCAACAGCCGTGGCTTATCTTGGCACATGCCTGTTTGAAGGTACAAACTTTGGCGAAGGAAGAGGTAGCAATAAACCCTTTGAATACCTGGGGGCTCCTTATTGCGATGGTGAATTGCTTGCCGGCAAACTTAACTCTATGAACTTTGAAGGAATCAAATTTGAATCAGTAGTTTTCACACCTAAGCAGATAATGAGCTGGCAGTCAGTTCCAAAATATGCAGATGAAATTTGCAACGGAGTATATATGAATGTAACTGACAAGAGGAATGCCGCACCATACAAGGCTGTAGTAGCCATGCTTGTTTTGCTGCACAGAGAAAATCCTCAGTTTATCATTAACAGTAACAATTTCATTGATAAACTTGCCGGAACAGATAAGCTTAGAAATATGATCATTTCGGGAAAAAGCTATGAAGAAATAATCAGTTCGTATCAGGAAGAACTAAATGAATTCAAAAACAAAAGAAAGAAGTATCTAATGTATTAATTGTTCAGTAACCAATAAAATACATTGTGCGAAATTTTTGATTCAAATAGCGTATAGCTTTTAACAACTTGAATTGACCCGGACTATAACCTTTCTATGCCGCAGCAGATTTCTTCGGATAGCTTTCGGGATACAGAAGGCATCTTTGAACATGCTCCCCGCTTCCGGCAAGCTCGGGCCTTATTGTGGAACAATCAGCAAAAACCTTGGGACATCTCGGGTGGAAGTAACAACCGGAAGGAACTTTCGCAGGTGAAGGAACATCACCTGTAAGAATTATTCTCTGAGATTTTTTATTTGGGTCCGGTACAGGAACCGCAGAAAGCAAAGCCTGAGTATATGGATGTCTTGAGTTTGCATAAAGCTCATCCCTGTCAGCAATTTCAACTAGTTGACCCAAGTACATTACGCACACCCTGTTAGAGATATGCTCAACGACAGACAAGTCATGCGAAATGAACAGATATGTGATTCCGAATTCTTTCTGGAGATCCTGCAGAAGATTGATTATCTGAGATTGTATGGAAACATCAAGTGCAGATACCGGCTCATCACATACAATAAATTTCGGTTCAACGGAGAGTGCTCTTGCAACACCAATTCTTTGCCTTTGTCCGCCGGAGAATTCGTGGGGATATCTTCTTGCATGTATTTTTCTTAGTCCGACTTTTTCGAGCAGATCTTCAACTCTCTTTTCTGCTGCTTCTCCTTCTGCGATTTCATGGAATTTCAATATCTCAGTAAGCATTCCGCCAACTGTGATCCTAGGATTAAGCGATGAATACGGATCCTGAAAAATTATTTGCATCTGTTTTCTATACTCTTTAAGCTCCTTGTGCGGCATATTTGTAATATTCTTCCCGTCAAAAATAACTTCTCCGCCTGTTGGTTCAATCAATCTCAGAATTGACCTTCCGACTGTAGTCTTTCCGCATCCGGATTCACCCACCAACCCTAGAGTTTCACCTTTCTTGATCTTAAAAGAAACATCATCAACAGCTTTTACATGACCAATTGTCTTTGAGAAAATCCCAGTCTTAATTGGGAAATACTTCTTGAGGCCGTTTACTTCAAGGAGAATGTCAGACATATTATCGCTTTCAATTACTGAAAAATTTTTGCCAAATATACTTCTAATGCAGTGGAAATACAACTGAGATTAATTATATCATAACCAGAATAATGTCAGCTTCGAATAACATCGTGCGCCATTCATCAGCTAATCTGTTTGTGTAAAGAAGTCTTTTTGCTAAAGGAGATAATTTAAAATTTTGTCATAACCATTCTCAACAAGAATTGTTAAATTCATGCTTAAACATTAAACTATTTGATGGAAGTAATATCAGACTTTTTTTCAAAGCTTGGCAATCTGGAGGAACTCATAAGGTGGGGCGGATTGACAGTTCTAATAATCATTGTTTTTGCAGAGACCGGACTTCTGGTAGGATTTTTCTTACCCGGTGATTCGCTTCTCATAACCGCAGGTTTAATTGCGGCTCAAGGTTATCTTGATATTTATGTTCTGAATTTTTCATTGATACTTGCTGCTATAATCGGGGATCAGGTCGGATATTTATTTGGAAGAAAGACAGGACCTAAATTATTCAATCGAGAAAAATCATTATTGTTTGACAAGGATCATCTGATCAAAGCGAAACATTTCTATGAAAAATATGGCGGAAGAGCGATCATTTATGCGCGCTTTGTACCATTTGCTCGTACTTTTGCTCCAATCGTAGCCGGCATTGGACAAATGGATTATGGAAAGTTTGTAACATACAATATTTTGGGAGGAATTCTATGGGTAGCTTCAATGACATTGCTTGGATACTTCTTTGGAAACATTCCGTTCATCAAGAAGAATTTCGAATATGTAATAATTGGAGTAATATTGCTCTCAGTAATGCCTGTTGTATTTGGTTATCTGAGCCATAGAAAAGAACAGAAGCTCAAGTCAGAAGCTGAAGAAACGGTATAAATAGTTACTCTTCATTCATGGTTTGGTCAGTAACACTTTTCATGCTCAGATTCTCTTTTAGAAAATAGTATGAACCAAGCAGAATCAAACCCAGCAGTCCCAGCAAATGACTTACTGTTGCAAAACCAAATGCTGATTCCTTGTCAACACCATATATATTTACAAGCGTCGCAACGGCAAAGAGATGATAAACGCCGGCAGAATTCGCCGGCAAAGGAACTGTCATTGCGAAGGTTATCATTGTTAAAACAAGATTTGCATCAAGGATAGAAAGGTTAATGTTAAAGGCAAGAAGCGTTAAGTAAGTTGACATAACATAAGAGGACCATGTTAACAATGAGAGAAGCAGAATTGGAAGATAGTATTTAGGGTATCGCATGAAAATGAACCCATTCAATAGCTTTACAAATATTCCATGTATCTTCGTATGAATTTTTTCCGGAAGTATCTTTGAAGTGATTCTTTCTATCAGAACTTCAGTCTTTTCAAGGTTAAATATCATAAGAAAAATTACTCCAACAAAAACAATAATTGCTAGTGAAACATAGAGGGAGATCGCTTCCAGATTATATTGCGAAAATGTTGAAGAAAGTTTTTCCCTGAAAAAGAAAAGGCATATTCCAAATGACATAAGCATTGTGAGCACATCAAAGACCCTTTCTGCGAGAATTGTACCAAACGCAGCAGCTCTTGAAATTTCCTCTTTTTTTGCAAGAAGTACAGGCCTGTAAACCTCTCCTGATCGCGGCAGAATGCTGTTCATCATATATCCAACCATCATTGAAGAGAACAGATTATACATTCCTATGTTCTCTTTTAGAGGGTCAAGAAAATATCTCCACCTCATTGCCCTGAAAATTCCGCCGACAACAATTCCTAGAAATACCCCTGAAAGAGCATAGAGGTAATTTGCATTCTTTAGTACTTCAAAAAGCTTTGCAAAGTCATTTCCCTTAAATGCAAGGTAGAGGAAAAATATTGTAATAGAGAAAAGTACAATCGCTCTTAGTATTTTCTTCTGTCTTGGACTCAATTTAAATCATAAAAAAAGTTAAGCAACCTGAAATGTGCTTAACCTTAGAAAAAGAAACCTTGTCAACTTAATTACCTTAGGTCGATAACTTCCACTCCGGATGGCGGTGAGAAAGTGAATTTTGATGAACTTATTCCTGCATCTAATGAAATGTCCTTCAGTGTGTAAGTGTTTGTGGACTGATTCGTCGATATGGTGATCTTTCTTATCAAATCTTCATTCTTGTCAATCCATATCTTTGCTGACTTAACATTGCCGCCGCCTCTTGGTGTAAGCTTTATCACATAACAATCAGTTCCGCCAATATTCTCTTCTCCGCTAAGGTCGGAATAAAAATTTTCCGGGTAGCTGAACAGAAATTTATTGGGTGAGAATGTACTGCCGTCATCTTTATAGTTGTCAACCACAACCTGTTTCTTTGACGGGGAATAAACCCATGATGTAACTCCGTCAGTAACAATTATCTGATTTCCGGCTTCAATTCGATATAGATCCTGCTTCTTTATGTAGATCACTCCTGAAGAGGAAGTCCCCTTTCCTCCGGATCCTTTTAGCGTTTGCGTGAATGTTGCTTTTGCATCCGAAATGTTCTCATATTTTGATTGAACTTTCCGGATAATTTCCTGTGCATCCTGTGCTATTGAAACCTGTGACACAAGCACAGCAACAAGAAGAAGTGTTATTTTGTGTAATCTCATAATTTTATTTGTGCAAAATATCAAAATCAACTTTAGATTTCAATAAACTTATCTGTTATTTGGGTAATCAAAGCGGGTTTAAAATCACTGACAATGTGACTTGGCATTGGATTCCTCGAAAGCAATGAGATTTCTTATGGCTGCCAGTCTTTTCTTACAAACGACTCAAGTTCAAGGTTTATGTTTCCAACTATCACATTCATTTGTGCTGAAACAGGAATTCTTGCGTGATCTTTTGAGAACCATCCCGCAAACTCCCCTGTGAGTCCAAAAACTCCAACAAAGTTTGCCGTGCCGCTACACTTCAGACAGAAAACATCCTTGTCAAACTTCTCAACATTTATTTCCTCCGGTTTCGTAGAAAAAAAATAATTCACGCTGGTTTCTGACTCATTCATAAATACAGGCACTAAGCGGCTCTCGGGCTCAAACGAATTCAGCCTGGACTGATAGAACAATGACAGCCCGTCCTGAAATCTCAGGTTCTTGTCAAACTTGATCTTTTCATCAATCTCTACTTTACCCTTGTATTTTTTCAGCACATTGACGTAGCCGGAATCATAAACGAAGCTATATCTGATTTCTACAGCGCCGTCTTCTTTCTTGTCTGTTGCCCGGAATTCTTTGGAATAGATCTCACCATCTTTATATACCATCTCAGACTCGAATCTACTATTCAGTTCAACAAATGGAATCCCTGAATATGATCTCATTTCACATGAAGCTTTGACGATCTGTTCATTTCCGATTTCACTAATTGAGACAAGCTTCAAATTCACCTCCCCAAGCTGAATGAATCCGTAGTACACAACGTACTTCAGTTCTTCTCCTGCATACAAAATTTTTTCCTGTGCAGCAGAATCAACTGCATTAAATATTAGAACAAACATGCAAACACACAATATAGACTTGCTTATAGATATCATTTTCTGAGTGCATTCATTTCAAGAAAGCTGGAGGAGTCCATTTGTCCCTCTTGTATGAGATCAATTCAAGCACAACGTTGCCAAGCGTCGAATTGAAGTATGCCTTGATTGGAATACGTTGTTCATCATCTGAAAGTAAAATAAGAAATTCACCTTTGAATCCGAAGAACCCGGTATAGTCAGCAGTACCCTCCATTTTTATCACTGAGATTTCATAAGGAATCTTCTCAACCTTGACTACAGACTTGTTGAAATTGTAGGAGTATCTTACCGATGATTCCTCGCCGTTATTAAATACAGGTATGATGTGATTCTTGTTTGAAAAAGAATTCAATCTTGCATCGTATTGCCAGGTAAGTTCATCCCTGAACCTTGTATCTTCATCTTTGATGTCTATTGAGATGTCCTTTTCAATATTTCCATCGGTTTCCTTTTTCAGCTTGATCTTATTCTTCTTATAATCAAACCTGCAGTCTGTCCGGGAGATGGATTTTTCGCGGAAATTTGTTTCAAAGAATTGATCAGTGTATAACTCGTCATCTTTGAGTTCCATTTCAGTCTCCAGAATATCATTGAGTTTCACGAATGGTACTTCCGGATATGTCTTTACCTCTAATCTGGCGTTATAAACAACTTTCTTCCCCTCCTTATGAGAAGAAGTAAGATTGTATTTGAGGAATCCAAGTTTTATGAATCCGAATGAGACTTCATACTTAAGCTCTTCGCCAACATCAAGAACATTCTCCTGAGCATTTGAATATTGTGCAATCAAAATTACAAGAGTAATGATCGCTGCGCAACTAAGCTTTCCGCATGAATGCGACATTGGTTTTGCTACTGTTTGAGCTTCGCAAGCTGTATTGCTTCTTCAAAAAGAGTTGCCGCCTTTTTGAATTGTTCATCACCTGCCAAGAAAACTTCGTATGCTCCGTTATTTCCCCACAGATCTCTTGCCATCTGAAACTTGACCGAAGTCTTAATGAAGTCAAGATCACGCTCATATTGAGTTTGATCAAACACTACTCCCTTTTCATCAGCCATTTTTCTGATGTCATCAAGCACGGACTGAGGTACTTCAAATTCATCCCGCAACTGTCTTGCTGTCTTATACTCCTGTTCAATCTGCTTTCTGTTATTGCTCATGAAATTCTCAGTAGCAATATAGAAGAGATTAAGTCTTCTCAGTTGTACAGAATATGATGTTATAGTGTCAGACTTCAGCACATAGTCAGGTGTGATTCCTCCGCCTCCAAAAACTGTTCTGCCCCCGTTTGTCTTGAACTCCGGTTTTGCAGAGTCTCTTGAATCCTTTGAATGGTCAATATTTTCTCCATCTACATTCATTGGATTATCTGCGGCATATTTTGAACCTTCATAAGGCTTCTGAATTAACCTGCCGGAAGGAGTGTAATATTTTGCGGTAGTAACCCTGAAAGCAGAACCGTCAGGCAGGTCAAACTGCCTTTGAACTAGGCCTTTTCCAAAAGTCGTTTCACCTACAATAAGACCTCTGTCCCAATCCTGAACAGCTCCGGATACGATCTCACTTGCAGAAGCAGAACCGCCGTTTACCAGCACAATCAAAGGTAGATCTGTATATGAACCTCCTTGTGAAACAAAGTCTTCATTGAATTCACTGATCCTGCTCTTTGTAAAAACAATCTTCTTTCCTGCAGGAATAAATTCACTCGCCATCTTAAATGCCTGATCCAGGAATCCGCCCGGATCTCCGCGAAGATCAAGAACAAGTTTCTTCATACCCTTGCTTTTCAGTTCACCAAGCCCCTTCATGAATTCATCGTAAGTAGTAGCGGAAAATCTTGATACCTTTATGTAACCGATCTCATCGTCATACATGAAAGATGCATCTACGCTGTATATTGGAATCTTGTCTCTTACTATCTCAAACTCAAGCAATTCATTTAGTCCCGGCCTTGCAACCGATATGTTCACTTTTGTGCCTTTCGGTCCTTTCAGTTTCTTAGGAACATCATCTCTTGCAATCTTTACAGAACTTTGCCCGTCAATCTTAACTATCTTGTCACCGGCAAGTATCCCGAGTTTCTCGGAAGGTCCGCCGCTGATCGGTGAAACAATTGTTAGCGTGTCATTGATTATGTCGAACTCTACTCCTATCCCTTCAAAACTTCCCTGGAAATCCTCGTTTACTCTTTTCAACTGTTCCGCGCTGATATATACCGAATGCGGGTCCAAACCGTCAAGCATTCCTTTGATTGCATCTTCAGTCAATTTCTGCGAATCAACATCTTCAACATAATATCTTGATGTAATCTCTAAAGCATCCTTATATTTTCTCACTTGCGAATTCAACTTGTCATCCGACACTGCGTTCTGAATCTTCATTCCCGCAAATACCCCGATAGCAAGCAGGATTATTGAGATTGGGAACAAAATAAACTTCTTTTTCATGAATTGATTATGGTTATTCTTTATTTCAAAATACACTTAAATGACTTCATAGTAAATGCTATTATAGTAATTCTTGTTCCACAACAATGCATATCTGTCCAAAACGTTTGAGTTTTTTTGAGGGAGCTGTTTAAGAGAGTATGATACAAATGGTCATTTGCTTATGGCGTTAAGATTCGAAAGTCCTGAAGCCACAAAAAACAGACTCTGAATCCAAATGGAACTTAATTTCCGGCTGCACTATTATTTGATTTGGAAGAAAAAAAAGTCTCTATATCTCCCACGATAATGATTTTTAAAACGAATGTATTTTGTATTGACTTATCAGATTAAATTTGTGATTATTGAACAAATAAAACTGCCCTTGAACCTATACCTACGGTTTAATTCACATTAAGAAAAGCAAATTCAACTTCCAAAAAATAACATGAGAAAACTTAGATTTTTCGTTCCGCTGATTATGCTGCTTGCTTTGATCACACTGACAGATTCATTTGCTCAGGGCAGTGGAAATAAGTACGCCGGCGAATTTCTCTCAATAGGTGTAGGCGGAAGACCAAAAGGCATGGGCGGTGCTTATGTTGCGCTTGTAAATGATGTTACTTCCGGATACTGGAATCCGGGTGCTCTTTCAAAGATCAATTACCCTCAGTTTTCACTGATGCATGATGCACAATTCGGCAGTCTTGTAAATTATGATTATGGTTCAATAGGAATTCCATTTGGTTCAACAGCATCACTCGGACTCAGTGTTATTAGAATGGGCATTGATGATATCTCTGATACAAGAAATGCATTGATAGATTTGAACGGAAACGGTGTTCTTGATCCCGGCGAGAGACTGGATCCTGATAAGATCACAACTTTCAATTCATCTGATTATGCATTCTATGTAACTTACTCGAAAAAGTCTTCTGACAAATTTACATACGGTGCCAACCTGAAAGTAATTTCAAGAAGCATCGGAGATGAGGGAGCATGGGGTTTAGGTTTTGACCTGGGTGCAACATACAATCCGTTTGGACGATTCTTCCTTGGAGCAAATCTGATGGATATAACTACAACTTACTTATCATGGACTACAGGCAAAAGCGAAGTGATAACCCCAACAGCAAAGATTGGTTCTGCATATCAGGTAGATTTCCTCGGAGGAACGTTTACACCTGCTTTAGATTTTGATGTCAGGTTTGAAGGCCGTGAGAGCAGTGCAAACGCAAACCTCGGACCCGTCAGTTTTGATATGCATGCAGGACTCGAGTATTCATTCAGAGATCTGATCGCCGTAAGAACAGGTTATAACGATCTTGGAAATCTCACTCTGGGTGCAGGTGTCAAACTTCCAAAGATCAATATAGATTATTCATACAATCAGTTTGATGGTCTTGAAGATCTCGGAAACAGTCACATTATTTCTCTTACATTCACACTTGAAGAAGAGAAATTCCAAAGGAAATAATATTGAATAAATAAAAATTACAAAGACCTTGCTGAACAAGACTCGGCAAGGTCTTTTTTTTTATGAGAAGACCTGCAATAGCAATACACGGAGGAGCCGGAACAATCCTCAAGTCGCAAATGTCACAAGATAAGGAATTACTTTACAGAAATTCTCTTGCTGATGCAATTAACATTGGGTGGAGTGTACTTAAGGATAATGGAACAGCTATTGATGCCGTTACTGAATCAGTCAGATGCCTTGAAGACAATCCGCTCTTCAATGCAGCAAGAGGCTCCGTATTCACAAACAAAGGTACTCATGAAATGGATGCTGCTATTATGAACGGAAGCGACCTTAATGCCGGATCTGTTTCACTGGTATCTAACATTAAGAATCCTATACTTCTCGCCAGAGCTGTCATGGAGAAAACTCATCATGTATTACTCTCCGGAGATTCTGCAGCCAGATTGGCCGAAAAACTTGGGATCAAAATGGAAGATGATAATTACTTTTACACAGAGGCAAGATATTTGCAGTTGAAGAATGCCATTGAAAAGGACAAGACTATACTCGACCATTCTTCTGAATCCGGACATGGTACTGTTGGTGCAGTAGCTGTGGATACTTCCGGATACCTTGCTGCAGCGACTTCAACAGGCGGAATGACAAACAAAATGTATGGAAGAATCGGCGACAGCGCAATCACGGGTGCCGGTAATTATGCCAACAACAATACCTGCGCAGTTTCCTGCACGGGGCAGGGTGAATATTTCATGAGAGGTGTAACTGCATTTGATGTCTCTGCAATGATGGAATACAAGCTACTTAGTTTAGAAGACTCCTGCAGAATTGCAGTATTTGAAAAGCTTGAATCATTAGGAGGGAAGGGCGGACTCATTGCAGTTGACTCAATTGGAAACATATCCATGCCGTTCAATTCAGAAGGAATGTACAGAGCCAGTATGAATCCTGAATTTACAAGCCCGTTTGTTGCGATTTATGATGACGAGTAATCATCAGCAACCAATTTGATTTTTACTAGTTTCCGTTCCTGAACTAAGAACCTTTCCGTAAGTAATTCACATCTGCTGGGAAATTCAGATATAAAAAGTAAGAAGCCGCACTTGATCATTTGTGCGGCTTCTCGAATCATTGGATCAAATCTCTTCTCAGATCTCTGCCATTTCTTCCAGATCAAAGAAATCACCATGCTTTGTGGGAGCAAGCTCTTTTATGGCTATTGCCGCCTGTTCAAGATTAGGAGGAACGCCATGCCATTTATAATTATCTTCCATAAATGAAACTCCCCTACCCATGAAAGTATTGGCAATGATCATCTTCGGCTTTCCCTTGAGACTCTTAGATTCATTCACAGTATCGATGATCTCTTCCATATTGTGCCCGTCAATTTCATAGACATGCCAGCCGAAGGCTTTTATTTTGTCTGCCAAAGGTTCGAGCTTAAGAACCTGTTCGGTTCTGTTGTCTATCTGGCAATGATTTCTGTCAATGATCGTCGTTATATTATCAACATTGTGGTGTGCCGCTGTCATCATTGCTTCCCATAACTGGCCTTCCTGCAACTCACCATCTCCGATGATGCAATAAACATAATTCTCTCTTCCGTTCATTCTCAATCCAAGCGCAGTTCCTACTGCAACAGAAAGTCCCTGTCCCAGTGAACCGGAAGCAATCTCAACACCGGGAACGCCATGTGTCTTTTGAGGAGCCGGATGTCCCTGCAATCTGCCGTTGATCCTTCTCAATGTTTTCAATTCTTCAACAGGAAAAAACCCTCTCCTTGCAAGTGTGGCATACCATACGGGAGCGATGTGGCCGATTGATAAAAAGAAATAGTCCCTATCCGGATAATCCGGATTCTTGCTGTCTATATTAAGCAAATTGAAATACATGGCCGTAAATATATCCGCCATTCCTAATGGGGCACCCGAATGGCCCGTCTGTGCTATCGCAAGCATGTGAATAATATCTCTTCTTATCTGTCTTGCCATTTCATCAAGATCGCTCATCTCGGTAAGCTGAGGATTTCTGCTCATTTATCTTTATTGTTTGATTTAATAAAATTGTGAACCGGAACTATATGCTTAAGCAATGCAACAAAGCAAACCGGCAATGCAATGAAAAACAAAATATCACCATGATAGTATATTGTATCAACGGGTATTGTTGAAAACTTTGTAAGGAACTTTCCAAAGAACCAGCAAGCAGTTGGGACACAAATCAAAGCTATTGCTGCTGCAGTATGAACATTGTCGACAAGACCTTTTGCTGCAAAATATACCAAGAGCCAAATCACGACCAATGCGGGATTCACAGCAAGCATAATACCCGCAGCAGTTGAAAGTCCCCTACCTCCCTTGAATTTTGTCCATAAAGGGAAATTGTGTCCGAGTATGAGCGCCGTTGCAGGAAGAATCAATTGCACAGGTTCGTAAGATGTAAACCATAAGAATACAATTGTCGGCACAAGGCCTTTGAGAAGATCCAGCACTAAAACAATTATTCCGTCAGCTTTCGATTGTGTAACATCGTAAACATTCATCGCACCTGAATTTCCTGAGCCTTCTTCAAGAATATTCATTCCGTACTTAACCCGCATGTAAATGTAAGCCGTCGGTATGGAACCAATCAAATAGAAAAGAACCGTTACTGTATAAAGCATATTACTTCATTTCAACAACGCGTGCAACCATTATTCCGTCCTGCTTGGAATTTGCTTCTATGTATTGCTGAATTTCAGACTTCGAAATCTCGACTTCCTTATTCTTCAAAGAAGCATGCAGAAGATAAGTACCTGAGTCGTCTTTATATACCAAGCCTGTGTGCGCTATATCAAGTCCTTCAAGTGTTGATGTAATTCCTACTATGTCACCGCTCTTAAGTTTTCCATACACACTTGAGATCAGATCTTCGGGTATGAAGTATGTTTGCCTTTGATTAATCATATTCTCGACTTCCTCAATTCCCGCCAGATTCTGATCCGACGACAATTGTTTGTATGAGCTTCTATGTCCTGACATAAAACCTATCGGTTTATCATAAGGCACTCCTCCAATTTCAGAAGTGATGTTTTTGACTAACCCTTTGGCTTCATTGTCATAGATCCAGTCACAGAAATAATGCAAACGTGAGGGATAACCTGCATTGATGCCTGCTCTGTAACGAATCAATTCAAGTTCTTTGAGATAACTGTCGAAATCCGTTTTGTTCTGCTTAATAAGCCTGGACATGGCAAGACAATTTTCAACAAAAGTTACACAATCCAAACCTGTAATATTTACAACAAGCTCTTCCCTTTCCGGATTCTCATCAAGTGTACCTGCAACGTATGGAGTACCCATGAATGATTTGCCTACTTCGACCATAATCTCATTCAAAGGCAGGTTAGCTAAACTTGCATCAAACGAAGCCAGCTTCTTCTTGCACTTCATCTTTTCATAATCATCTAAGGCATTAGAACTCGGAGGTGAAATCAGAATAAACGCAATAAACAACGAAAGCAAGGGATACAGCATTATAATGGATTGTTGTTTTAAATTTCAAATAAATTAAACATTATTAACCATATTTTAAACGACAATATCGAACTAATGGACATCAGAAGCAATGTTACCATAAGAGATTCAAGACCTGAAGACGCAGAAGAGATCATCAGATTGATCATTGAGCTGGCAGATTTTGAGAAGCTCGAACCTCCGGATGAAGATGCCCGAAAGAGACTTATAAATGATGCATTTGGAGAGAGTCCTTATTTTAAGGTTATGATTGCTGAATCAGAAAACAAAGCCATCGGATATGCTTTTTACTTCTTCACTTATTCATCTTTTCTGGCAAAGAGAACTCTGTATCTTGAAGATATATACATCTCCAATGATTTCAGAGGACATGGAGTTGGAAAACAATTCATGGCTAAGCTGAAAGAAACGGCTTCCGAAAACAATTGCGGCAGGATGGAATGGGTTGTACTAGACTGGAATACGAAAGCAATCGAATTCTATGAGAAACTTGGCGCGAGAGAACTGAAGGAATGGAAGACCTACCGGCTGCAAATTAATGATATTTAAGCACATTAAACCAAATGCCGGCGAGGATTGTCTTTATAGTGAAAGCAGATAATCGACTGATGCTTCACGAAATCAAATGAATATTGAACGGAAAAATTGCAGCATAGTCAAGTTGACATAAACAGTGAAGACAGCGATATCATTGAGGCATTTATCAACGGTTCACAAAATGCTTTCAATCTTCTTCTGATGAAGTATCAGAAAAAAGTATATTGGATCATAAGGAAAATGGTTATTGATCATGATGATGCTGATGATATAACACAGGAGGTATTTATCAAACTTTATGGTTCGCTTAAAGAGTTTCGCGGCGAATCAAAATTTTTCACATATCTTTACCGGATTGCAATGAATTATTCACTGAATCATCTCAACAAAAAGAAACGGGAAACACTGAAATCAACAGGCATTGAATCCATTGACCTTGCTTCAGGTGACAAGAATACTGATGAACTTTTGGATGATTCAGCAAAGACTGAATTGCTGGAAAAGGCAATCGGAAATCTTCCGGAGCAGCAAAGAGCAGTTTTTAATATGAGATACTATGATGACCTCAGCTACGAAGAGATCTCAAAGATCACAAACAAATCAGTTGGCGGCATGAAGGCAAACTACTTTCACGCAGTCAAAAACATTCAGAAATTTCTAAACTCCTGCAAGAATAAGGAGCTCTTGGAAGGTAACTGACAAAATCATGAACACTAAATATACAGATGAAGATCTCCTTATGGCATTGCCCGATTTTGCACGTGGCGCGGAGTTAGGCAGTGAGCTTGAGGCAATGCTTAGGAAGAAAATCGAGTCAGATGATTCTTTCCGAAGTGAATATCAGGATATTCTCAAGACATTCAACTTTCTCTCAAACGCAAAATTCTCTGAACCGCCTGATCACTATTTTTCAAATCTGCCGGTAAGGATCAATGAAAGGATAAATCCGGCCCCAAGGGAATCGTGGTGGGAAAAGCTTGGCTTATTTTGGAAAATACTCATACCCGTATTGCCTGTATTAATTGCCTTGATGATCTTCCTTCTTAACAGAGATGATGGTACTGAGAAACTGCTTACGCTCGATACTGCAACAAAAACAGAGATCCCAAACCAAACAGCAAATATTCCATCAGATAATCCGGTTGATTCAGGTATCAATGAGCCGGATTCAGATTCTGAGCCTGCAGTATCTGAAGCGTCGTCAAATGAGACAGGAAGTACATCTTTCAAACTATCTGACTCGTATTTTTTTGAGTCAACGGATAATATTGATGATCTTCTGAATAAAGGCCTTCAGGAAAACGTTCTTGCTGACAATATAGAAGACAATGGAAATGAATCAATTGACGAAACTGACGTACTTCTTGGGACAGATGAAGTTGAGGAATCTGCATTAGATGAATTCTTCGAACTATCACCTGAGGACCAGTCGGAAATTCTTGAAATTTTAAAAAACTCATAGTTATATGAAAAAGGTATTTATATCATTCGGTACAATATTTCTCCTGCTGCTGATGGCTAACCCATCATTCTCACAGCGTGATTCCATGAGAGCTGAAATGAAAGAGCAATTGACAAGACTAATGAAAGAGAGACTTGTTGAAAAAGTGGGGCTAAGCGAATCTTCTGCAGACCGCTTCATGCAGGCCCTTGAATCGAACGGATCACAGGTTCGTGCATTGATGAAAGAAAGAAGAGAACTCATGGACGAGATTGATTTTGATCCGGGAGCCCAGGATGTTGAAAAGAAAATGGACAGATCAATCGAAATAGACATTCAGATTGCAGAATTGCGAAAGTCATTCAAGAGCCAGCTCCGTGAATTCATGTCTGCTCAGGAAATAGCAAAGACCATGAAATTCAGGAAGATGTTCGAAAAGGAGCTTAAGAAGGAAATCAGAAAGAAAAGAGGCGGCCCTGATAACAGAGGACCCGGCGGACCGAACAATGAAGGACCGGGAGGGCCGAATTTTGACGGACCTGATGGTGAAGATGGACCTCCTCCACCGTCATTTGAGCGTTAAGTTGATTTTGAACTGATCATGTTTCCCTCACATGAAATCCCGGTAATTCTATAATTGCCGGGATTGTTCATTTCCGGATGGATGTTTGCGCAGATTCTTACCGACAAAACCACTAACTGCAAGAATACTCCCCGGATTTCGCTTCCAACTATAAAATTGACAAAACACCTTAAAAATCGGATACTTCATTGAAAGTATAAGTGCATTTCCTTACTTTGCTTTCTTTTATTTTATAGATGGCAAAGAAGCTACCCGATAACATATTTCTACCGGAGCTGGAAAAGGAAATACTTGAATTCTGGCAAAAAGATGATACTTTCAGAAGGAGTATAGACGAGAAAGATTCCGGCAAGACATTCACTTTTTACGAAGGTCCCCCTACAGCAAACGGGCTTCCGGGAATTCATCACGTTCTGGCAAGAACTATAAAAGATCTTGTATGCAGATACAAGACTATGCAGGGCTATAAGGTTGAAAGAAAGGCCGGATGGGATACTCAGGGATTGCCTGTTGAAGTAGAAGTCGAAAAAACCCTGGGCATTAAGTCTAAAGCTGATATTGAAGAATTCGGCGAAGTTAAATTCAATCAGGAGTGCAAAAACTCAGTATTCAAGTATCTGAAAGAGTGGGAAGAGCTTACTTCCCGCATGGGTTACTGGATCGACCTCAAGAATGCTTACATAACATTTCACAATGAATACATCGAATCGGTTTGGTGGGCACTGAAGAAGTTTTTTGATGCTGGACTGATCTACAAAGGTTACAAAATACTTCCTTTCTGTCCGCTGTGTGAATCACCTTTGTCATCTCATGAAGTTGCACAGGGTTATCAGGATCTGAAGGATCCATCCGTGTATGTTAAGTTCAAAATAACTTCCGGTCCGCATGTGGGATATGAATTCCTTGTATGGACCACAACTCCTTGGACATTGCCCTCCAATGCTGCCCTTGCCGTAAATCCAAAGGACAGGTATGTGAAGATAACCTCCGCAAAAGGAGACAAGCTGATCCTTGCAAAAGCACGTCTGGAAGTAATCAATGAAGAGTATTCAATAGATGAAGAGTTTGACGGGACTTCACTTGAAGGAACAGAGTATGAGCAACTGCTTAAGTATTTGAAGGCCGATGGGAAAGCATTTTTTGTAACTGCCGGAGATTTTGTGACCATGGAAGACGGTTCGGGGATAGTGCACATTGCACCTGCTTTCGGAGAAGATGATTATCAGACAGGATTAAAATATTCTCTGCCTGTATTTAAAGCAGTAGGCAAAGACGGGAAATTCATTGATGCCGTGACGCCTTTTAAAGGCATTAATTTCAAGGATGCGGATGTTGAAATAATTGCAGAGCTTAAGAGAGAAGGAAGGCTTTACAGAAAGGAGATGTTCGTTCACTCATATCCTCATTGTTGGAGGCATCATGTGCCACTTATGTATTATGCAACTGATTCTTGGTTTGTCAATACTACTTCTTACAAGGGAAGAATGATAGAGCTGAACAATCAAATCAACTGGAATCCTGAAACTTTCGGTTCAGGAAGATTTGGTAACTGGCTTGAAGAAAACCGTGACTGGGCAATCTCAAGGAACAGATTCTGGGGTACTCCCCTGCCTGTGTGGACATATACTGATGAGGCCGGTAAAGAAGTCTATGAAATGATCGGCTCGATTGAAGAACTGAAACAAAGAGCCGAGAATTTCAATGATGTGTATAAAGATGAAGATTCGCTCGATCTTCACAAGCCATACATTGACAACATAATCCTGAGATCAAAGGACGGCCAGCAGATGAAGAGGGTGAAAGAAGTAATTGACTGCTGGTTTGACAGCGGTTCAATGCCGTTCGCTCAGCATCACTATCCTTTTGAGAATCAGGAGCTTTTTGATAAGAACTATCCTGCTGATTTCATTTCAGAAGGGCTTGACCAGACCAGGGGTTGGTTTTATTCACTTCATGCTATAGGCACATTCTTGTTTGACAGACCTGCTTATCAGAATCTTATCGTTAACGGAATGATACTCGATAAGAACGGCAAGAAGATGAGCAAGTCGTTGGGCAATGTTGTCAATCCGTTTGAGATGATGAAAAAATACGGAGCAGATGTTTTGAGATGGTATTTGATTTCCTCTTCACCCGTGGGCAATTCGAAATTATTTGATGAAGAAGATCTTGTAGAAATACAGAATAAATTCTTTGACACTGTAATCAATACTGTAAGATTCTATTTCATCTATTCTGAACTTGTTGAATTTGAGTACGGCGAAGATAAATTGACTGATGTAAGCGATAGAGAAACTACCGACAGATGGATCATTTCAAAATTGAATTCCCTGAAGAAGGAATATTTTGAATTGATGAATGAATATGACATAACCAAAGCCGCCAGACTTGTTCAGGAGTTTGCCATTGATGAGCTTTCAAACTGGTACGTTCGAAGAAACAGAAAGAGGTTCAGAAATCCTTCCGGCCAGAAGGATTTGCTATACGGTTATCAGACGCTTCACGAAGTAATAGTTGAATTGCTCAAGATGATCGCACCGTTCTCACCATTCTTGTCGGACAGACTTTTTATGTCAATTACCGGAGAGGATGATTCTATTCACCTTTCTGAGTTCTCTGAATTTGATGAGAATGCAATTGATGAGAGATTGGAAAAGGAAATGCAACTGGCGCAGAACATTGTCTATTTGGCAAGATCAGTGAGAGTTAAGAACAATCTAAAAGTAAGGCAACCTCTGAGGCAGCTTCTTGTCCCTGTCCTTAATGACACTGAAAAAGAAATGCTCCTGAACATCAAAAGCATAGTGCTCGAAGAAGTCAACATTAAGGAGCTGAATATCATTGAAGGAGATTCAGACATAATTGTAAAGAAGGCAAAACCAAACTTTAAGTCTATCGGACCAAAGTTTGGTAAGGATGTTAAGGAAGTTCAGAAGGCAATTGCAGCAATTGGAACATCCGAGATAAGGGAACTGGAGACAAAAGGTGTTACAAAGGCAGGCAACTTTGAAATAGCAAGAGAGGATGTTGAGCTTTTTACTGAGAATATCGAAGGATGGATAGTAGATTCGCATGATGACATTACGATTGCTTTGGACACTCAGCTTGATGACGATCTTATAGAAGAAGGCATTGTAAGAGAATTCATTAACAGAGTTCAGAATTTCAGGCGTTCAGGTAACTTTGAAATAACTGACACTGTGCAATTGCACTTAGATGCGCCTGAAACCATTAAGTCAGCAATTTCAAAGAATCTTGAGTATATATTGAAGGAGACTATGAGCAGTTCTGTTGAATATTCAAACGCAAATGATTTTGATTATCTTGAATCAGAAATTAACGGGCAAACATTTAAAATTTTCATAAACAAAGAGAATTAATCTAACTGAGTAATTACAGGAGGTGAAACAAATGGCCAAAACGAAGACAAAAGCGGCGAAAGTGAAATCCCAAAAGGCAGCTCCAAAAAAACAGTTAAAAAAAATAACGAATAAGAAAGGAGCTCAGAAATTAGTTGTGAAGAAAACTGCAAAAAGAAAACCTGCAACTAAATTCTCAACTAAGGTGACCGGCAAAGGAAAGACTGTTAAAAGTGCTGCAACAACAGAATCAGTAAAGAGGGCACTTCTAAAAGAAATTGGAAAGAATCCCGGTATGTCAGACGCCGCAAAGAAAGCTCTTCTGAAAAAGGCGCTCAAGAATTCTGCAATGTCAGAAACAGCAAAGATGGCACTACTTAAACAAATTCTCAAAAGAGCAATTGTCAGGAATGCAATCAAGAAGGCAATTGTAAAGAAAGCACTTAAGAAAGCAATTGTGAAGAGAGCAATTAAGAAAGCCGTTGTGAAGAAGGCAGTAAAGAAGGCATTAGTGAAGAATGCAGTCAAGAAATCTTCAATGAAAAAACCGTTGAAGAAGTCAGCAATCAAAAAAGCTGCAGTGAAGAATATGAAGAAGAGCGCCCTTAAGAAAGCCGCTGTGAAGAAACCAACCAAAAAGGTTGCAGCCGGGAAAGTTCTTGCCAAGAAGGCCGTTGCGAAAAGATCTTCAACAAAATCTGTAACCGGGAATGTTTCAGGGAAAGCATTGGTTAGGAAACCCATGCCGGCAAACAGAACGGATGTAGTTCATGTTAAACCTGCACCAAAGAAAATGCCAAAGAACAAAAAAGTTAAATACACAATTGCCGAGTTGAAACATTTCAGGAATCTGATTCTCGAAGAGCAGAAGTCAATACTTGAGAGTGCGCGTGCGAACATGGCAGCATTGGTTGATAATGAATCGGGCGAATACAAGGGAGACAACCTTACCTATGCTTCACACATGGCAGAACAGGGCACAGATGAAATGGAAAGAGAAAAGAACTACATGTTTGTTCAAAGAGATGAGAAGTATCTGGGTTATCTTCAGGACGCTTTGATTCGCATTGATCAGGGTACTTATGGAATTTGCATTGACTGCAGAGATGAGCCAAAGAATTTGTGCAGAACATGTCCGCTAATCCCAAAGGAAAGACTGGAAGTTGTTCCAATAACAACTCATTGCATTGAATGCAAGAATTTAAGAAGCTCATAATAGTTTGAACGTACTAATTTTAACATTCCTGATCGTGTTGCTTGATCAGGTAACGAAGCTCTATGTTAAGGGAATCAAGATACCAATTCTTGGGATCGAGTTTCAGGGCATGCCTTATCAGTCTTCTATACCTGTGTTTGGCAATTTCTTCAAGATCACATTCATTGAAAATCCGGGAATGGCTTTCGGTCTGCAGATCGGAGGCAAATTATTCCTGTCGCTCTTCACTATCTTCGCAACATTACTGCTCATATTTTTTCTATATAAAAACCGACATGAAGGCCTGCTGCTAAGACTCTCACTCGCGCTTATTCTTGGCGGTGCAATTGGCAATTTGATTGACAGGGTCTTTTACGGAAAGATCTATGATTACGCTCCGTATTTTTATGGAAGGGTTGTGGATTTTCTTCACTTTGATTTCCCGAACTTCACTATTTTTGGGAAGACCATTTATTCATGGCCGATATTCAATGTAGCTGACATTTCAGTAACATTAGGGTTCTTGTTGATATTGTTCGGATACAGAAAAATATTTGCAGCAGAAGAAGAGCAACCCGGCTCAGGAAGTGAATCAGAAATGGCGCTTGAAGGAAATCCTGAATTTGCCGGCTTAGGCGCATCTGATGACATTGGTAGTGATCCAGGTCCTGAACGAGGCGTAGCATCAAATGAAGCGAATCAGATTGAATTGTTGGGAGAACCTGTCAAATCAGAAGATTCTAAAGAGGTCAATATTGAATTGCATTCTTTAGATACAAAAAAAGAAGCCGGTCAGAATATCCGGCCGGCTGAAGAAAAAAACGAATCAGTCTAAGTTACCTGCCCAGCGTATCCAGGTATTCCTTTCTTTTCAGTAATGTGTCCTTGTCTTCCACATGGTTTGGATCAGGTACACAACAATCAACAGGACAAACTGAAGCACACTGAGGCTCATCATGAAATCCTACACACTCAGTACACTTGTCAGGTACAATATAAAAGTATTCCTTTGAGTAAAATCCCGTTGCACCAGATGGTGCAGGATTGTCTTCTCCGTAAGTATTTCCGCTAAGAGTCCAGTTAACACCGCCTTCATAAATTGCCGTATTGGGACATTCCGGCTCGCAAGCTCCGCAGTTAATACACTCTGTAGTAATCATTATTGCCATTGCTGTTATCCTCCGGTAAGTTCAGAAATTTGTTTCAATAAACTACTCAATATATGAGATTATTTCAATTTTAAATTTTCCACAGAACAATTAGTTCTAGAAATACATTGGATATTCAGACGGATCGCTTTCATGCATTATTCTGTAAACTCTGTCGAAAATATCTTCCACGTTTGGTTTTGAGAAATAGTCTCCGTCTGTTCCGTATGCAGGAAGATGCGGCTTGCCGGTAAGACATTCAGGTTGTGAGTCAAGATACCTGTATCCGCCGTCTCTGTCCAAGACATTTTGCATCATGTAAGCCGACGCTCCGCCGGGCACATCTTCATCAAGGAAAAGAATTCTATTGGTTTTTTTGAGAGATTCAAGAATGATGCCGTTTATGTCGAACGGAAGAAGTGTCTGAACATCGATCAACTCAGCTGATATGTTAACTTCTTTCAATTTAGATATTGCAAGCCTGGCAATATCTACACATGCTCCATAAGTTACTATTGTTATATCACTTCCCTGTTCAAGAACTTCCGGAACACCAACCGGAACAGTTATCTCACTAAGATTATCAGGCATTCTCTCTTTCAGTCTGTATGCATTGAGTCTTTCAATGATCAGAGCGGGTTCATCGGTCTTTAACATGGTATTATAGAATCCTGCGGCTCTTGTCATATCTCTTGGCACGCAGACGATCATCCCTCTGAAACAATTTATGATAGCACCCATTTGTGAGCCCGAATGCCAGATGCCTTCCAGGCGGTGTCCTCTGGTGCGGATAATCACAGGCGCTTTCTGTCCGCCGACAGTCCTGTATTGCAGGCATGCAAGGTCATCGCTGACAATTTGCAGAGCATAGAACAGATAATCGAGATATTGAATCTCCACAATCGGTCTGAGTCCTCTCAGCGCAGCGCCAATTCCCTGGCCTACAATTGTTGCTTCCCGGATTCCGGTATCGGTCAATCTGAGTTCGCTGTACTTCGCCTGAAGACCTGCCATACCCTGATTCACATCACCCAGTTTCCCAAGATCTTCTCCTATGGCAAAGATCCTCGGATCTCTCTGAAATGCTATGTCAAAGAAAGCATTCAATACTTCTCTTCCGTCTTTCGTCTTTGAATCTGCTGAGTAAACCGGTTTGACCTCGGCAACAAGCAAAGCAGATTCTGCTGATTCGCTGTAAAGGTTTGAGCCGTACCTCCTGTCGTTTGCCTTCTGGAAATCTTTCTTCCACTGAACAAGCTTCTTTAGTCCATTGCCCTTGCTGTCTCTGCCGAGCCTCAAAACGTCATTCAATGCTTCTCCAATAACCTTCCTGTTCACATCAAGTGATCTCTTCAGCTCTTCGCTGACCTTCTTTATTTCTTCTGCATTGATGCTTTCAGAAGCGACTTCAGCAAATATCCCCCTTAACTCTTCGCTTTCATTTTTGATGGGGCGAACAAAATCCTCCCATGCTTCGAGTTGCATTTTCTTTGCATAGTCTTTTGACTCAGATTCTATCTTGTCGAGTTCTTCTTCATTTGAAATACCTTCAGCAAGCATCCACTTTCTCATTTGTGCAATGCAGCAGTATTCCCTTTCCCATTCAAGCCTTTCGGGAGATTTGTATCTTTCGTGTGATCCCGATGTGGAATGTCCCTGCGGTTGTGTGACTTCCTGAATATGAAACAATGCAGGGATGTGATTCTCTCTGACATCTTTGATGCCTTGCCTGTACATTTTGATCAATCCCGGATAGTCCCAACCCTTTGCAGTATATATCCTCATCCCCTGCCGTGAAGATTCGTCATACTCAAATCCCTTGAGCAGTTCGGAAATGTTTTCCTTTGCTATCTGATATTTGCTTGGAACTGAAATTCCGTAACCGTCATCCCATACTGATACTGCCATTGGAATCATCAGCACCGAAGCGGCATTCAATGCTTCAAAGAACATGCCCTCTGCGCAACTTGCATTCCCGATAGTACCAAATGCAACTTCATTTCCATTGACTGAAAACTGTTTCATGGAATGAAGTTGTTTATTCAACCTGTAAAGCTTGGAGGCATAAGCCAGTCCAACAAGCCTAAGCATCTGACTTGCCGTAGGAGAAATATCCGAAGAAGTGTTCTTCATATCCATGAGATTCTTCCATGTACCGTCTTTTTCAAGGAGCCTGCTGGCAAAATGCGCATTCATAGATCTTCCGCCTGAAGCAGGTTCATGCTCAAGATTTGTGTCTGCATAGAGCTGAGCAAAAAATTCCTTGACTGTAGATATGCCGGCAGCAAATATGAATGTCTGATCCCTGTAATAACCTGATCTGAAGTCGCCGTTGTTGAACACCTTTGCCATGGCTATCTGCGGAACTTCTTTACCGTCACCGAATATCCCAAACTTAGCCTTACCAGTCAGCACTTCCTTTCTTCCCAAAAGACTTACCTGCCGGCTAACATTAGCCAAACGGTAGTCATCAAGAATTTCGCTTATTTCTCTTTCCTTATACTTGGATTTACTGTTTTGCAGCGTCAATGTCTTGGTACTCATATAAAATGAAGTGGGAATTTTTGATTGGCGCAATTTACTCATTATACGATTAAGGAGAAATCTAAAAGATGTTTTACGAAAAGTGGCTTTGCTCAGCCCGTACTTACCAAAGGGACGGCATCGCCGCAATTTTCAATCTTCAATTTTCAATTTTCAATTTTCCCCAAACTCTCAACTCTCAACTCACAACTCTCAATTCCAAAACACTGGCTTTAATTAGGACGCCCATAATGCTATATTTGCAAAATTTCCTATGTCAGTTAAGTTACTCGGCGACTCTGTTCAGATCAAAGAAATAAATGACACGATCAGGCAGGTTGCACCCACAGATGTCAGCATCCTAATTACAGGGGAAAGCGGTTCCGGCAAAGAAGTTGTTGCCAATTCAATCTTCAGCAACAGCAAGAGGTCTGATAAGCCGTTTGTAATTGTGAATTGCGGCGCAATCCCCGAAGGCATAATCGAAAGTGAATTGTTCGGGCATCAGAAAGGTGCATTTACCGGCGCAATAGATGAAAGAAAAGGTTACTTTGAAATGGCTGACAAAGGAACCATCTTCCTTGATGAGATTGGGGAGATGCCGCTTGCAACGCAGGTAAAGTTTCTCCGTGTGCTTGAGACCGGCGAATTCATGAGAGTTGGCGGCAATAAGACCATCAGTGTTGACGTCAGAATAATTGCAGCAACCAATAAAGACCTTGCTGTCGAAGTGCTTCAGAAGAATTTCAGAGAGGACCTTTATTACCGGCTCCGTTCAATAAATATTTACATACCACCCCTAAGAGAAAGAAGAGCTGATATCAGACTTCTGTTCAGTTACTTCATGGAACATTTTTCAAAACAGAACAACATAGAATTTCCGGGGATTGATGATGACGCAATGGATTATGTTATAAATTACAGTTGGCCCGGCAATGCACGGGAATTAAAGAATTTCTGTGAAAGTATCCTCGTACTAGTGCCGGGAAAGGTTCTTACGCTTGAAGATGTAAGGAAACATCTGAAACCTGAACTTGCAGATTCACTTATGCACATGCCTGTCCCATTTCCGGTATCAAGGGAGCAGAAGGAAAAGGATTTTCTTTTCCGTGCGTTGATTGAACTCAAATCAGACATACTTGATATTAAGGAAATGCTTGAAGCTTCCCGAAATTTAGTACGCACGGAGAGTGATCAAACAGACGGCCTGCATATACCAAAAGAAAAGTTAAGCAAGATGAATCTAGATGACATTGAACGGGAGGTCATTACTTATCTTCTCGAAAATAACGGATGGAATGTAGAACATGTTGCCGTTCAGCTTAATCAGTCTTCAAGAAACATTTACAAGAAGATGAAGAAATACAACATCTCAAAAGAGGACAGATGGCGGCGGTGACAAGAGCGCTCATATTGTTTTCATTCACAGTGCTGATAAGTTCGTGCGGAGTTTACGGATTCAGGGGCAATAATCCTCCGGAAGGAATCCGGAGAATATTTGTTCCGCAATTTGAGGATGCCAGCGGATTCTCTGATCCAACATTGCCGGAGCAGTTCACGCAGGACCTTAAGGTGAGAATCACAAATGACAATACTTTCAGAATTGCCGAGAAGACTGCGGCAGATGCCTCACTTGTCTGCACAATACTGACCGTTGTAGATGATGCGTTGGTCATTGTATCAGGAGAGACTGTAACCAGAAGGAAAGTTACAATTTCAGTTGCGGCAGATTTTCAGGATCTGAAAAAACAGAAATCAATCTGGAAAAAGAACTTTGTTAATTACGGAGAGTATGTTTCCGCAAGCAATGACTTCTCGGATAGAGCTCAGGGCGTATCAATTGCTCTGAACAGGATCTGCGAGGACATCATGATAGACTTAACCTCAAACTGGTGAAATATATTGATCAAATCATTTACTGATTTTTCGGAGAGAAATAAATGACAGCTGAAAGCATCATTCTTGCCGCTTATATTGTTTCTCTTACCATACTGTTCATATTCGGAGCACATGGCTTCAATATGATCTACTATTACTTCAAGACATTCGAAGAAAGGACAAAGGATCTTGACGAAAGCGAGTTTGAGATCGCTGATTATCCTGTTGTTACAATCCAACTTCCTCTGTACAATGAGAGATATGTCATCACACGCCTGATAGATGCTACAATGAGACTCGATTATCCAAAAGACAAAATGGAAATTCAGATACTGGATGATTCAACTGATGAAACTACCGGCATCATTCAGGAACACATCAAAAAATATATTGATCAGGGATTTGACATCAAGCATATACACAGGACCAACAGGCAGGGTTATAAGGCAGGTGCATTAAAGGAGGGACTTGAAGTTGCAAGAGGAGAATATGTAGCGATCTTTGACGCAGATTTTATTCCGCGGAAGAAATTCCTGAAGAGGACAATTCCGTATTTCTTCAAAGAAGAGAAAATCGGATTGGTACAAACAAGATGGGAACATCTTAACAGAGAATATTCTCTGATGACAAGGACTCAGGCAATAGCGCTTGACGGACATTTCGTGATCGAGCAGGCAGTAAGAAACAGAGCCGGGTTTTTCATCAACTTCAACGGCACCGGAGGTGTGTGGAAGAAGGAATGCATCTTTGATGCCGGCAACTGGGAAGCGGATACTCTCACCGAAGACCTTGATCTTTCTTACAGAGCGCAGATGAAGGGATGGAAGTTCAAGTATCTTATCAACTTCACCTCTCCGGCTGAATTGCCTTCCGATATATTTGCTTTGAAGTCACAGCAGTTCAGATGGACCAAGGGAGCAATAGAAACCTCAAAGAAGATATTCCCCGTTGTTCTGAAATCAAATATGTCATTCAAGCTCAAAGTTCAGTCATTCATACACTTGTGCAGCAATCTCGCATACCCGTTCATACTGATTGCAGCATTGCTGAACCTGCCTGTCATGCTTGTTAAGCTTACCGGCGAGTATGATACTATATTCAAATTCATGTCATTGTTCATTTTTGCATTCATCAGTTCATTTCTCTTTTATCTTTATTCTCAAAAGGATGTATATGCTGACTGGCAGAAAAGAATTATCTATTTCCCGGTTTTTCTTGCAGGAAGTATGGGTTTCTCGGTCAATAATACCAAAGCAGTCTTTGAAGGATTACTCGGCAAGAAGAGTGAATTTGTAAGAACTCCAAAATATAAAATAACAGACAAGCAGGAATCTTGGCAGGGCAAGAAATATGTAAACAAGAAACTTTCTTTCTCTACTTATATTGAAGCATTCATGGCATTGTATTGCTTTGTAGGTGTGGTCATTGCAGTTGCTACGGCACAGATTGCAGCCATACCGTTTCAGCTCATGTTCTTCGGAGGATTTGCGACTGTATCCTATCTTTCAATCAGGCAGGTAGTATTATCAAATCGTATAAATGCTCAAAAGCTTGCGTTAGATGCCAATTAACATTGAAGCCCGAGAAAAGGTCGAGAGAAATTTTCTTTCACCGCTGTTTGTCAAGCTTGCAAATCTTCATTACCTGAACGAAGAGTATGAAGAATGTATTGAAGTTTGCAGGACGGGACTTACAATCTATCCTGATTATCTCACTGCCAAGCTGATCCTGCTGAAGGCGTTTCTCAAAGCGGAATATCTGAACGAGGCGGAGAGCTTGTATCAGGAGATCAAGATGAAGATCACGAGTCCTGCACTTTCTGCAAGACTGAGAAACAGCATTGACTCGCTTACTTCAGTATCAAATCAGGCGAAGATCTATTTCCCGACAAGTCCGCATGTAAAGGCAGACTTCACCGAGTTTGACCGCAGCATCAACATTCAGGAGCAATTGTTTTCCGAATATGACCTGGAAAGTTTTCTCAATAGCGAATCTGAAAAGGGGCTTGGCTCGATGGACCCCGACTATGCGGATTTCCTGAAACTGTTTGAAGAATTTCACTTCAACAAAACGAGAACAACACATGCCGCTGCCAAAAAGCCCGAAATTCCAGGAAAGACTCCGGGCTCAAGTGAAGGTGATATATTGCTCGGCAAGGTAAGAATAATAACAGAAACACTTGCTGACTTGTATGCCAATCAGGGAAATTACAAAGAAGCATTTGAGGCGTATAATCTTTTGCTGCGTGCCGGCTCACCTCATTACAAGAGAATTGAAGACAAGATCAATGACTTGGAGAGGAAGATAATTCGTGATGACAGTATGTGATTGGTTTGAAAAATTATTCACGAAACATCATGACCCACAATTTTAATATGAATCAATTCCTGACGCTGTGAAAACTTCGTCACCCTTCGACCCGTCCTCGCCGGGCAAGCAGGCTCACGGTGACTGAGGTGAAGGTCGGAAAGGTTTTGAAAAAATCCCGCCCGCATTCTTCAGACTTCCTTTGGCAATGCAGGTTTAACAAACACCACCTTTTCTTTCTCCATCACAACAGTCCCTTCTTTAAATCCTTTCTTCTTCTTCACATATTTCTTTTCACAGTATGCAACCGGGACATTTCCTGCATTTCTAGACTTGCTGTAGTATGCAGCAATTGCCGCTGCAGAGAGTATTGCCTCTTTCGGAACCTGTTCCTTTTTATTTGTAACTTTCAGAACAGTATGTGAACCGCTTGAACCCCGTGTATGAAACCAGAGATCGTTCTGAGCTGAGTATCTTGTTGTCAGCAGATCATTTGCAGCACTGTCCTTGCCGACCCAGACTTCATAATCCCCTTCCACTTTAAATTTCCTGAAACGCTGTGTTTCATCTTTTTCCATTTTCTTATTCTTTCTGAATTCTTTTTCAAGTTCCTTAATATTTTCTGAAGACTCACACTTCTTTATTTCTGACCTTATAGTAGCAAGTTCTGAATCAATTTTGCTGAGTTTCTCAGTTAGAAGTTGAACAGATGCTTTTTGTTTCTTTCCCTTTTCAAAATATAGTGTTGCATTTTGAGGTGCATTGAGTTCCGGCTTAAGCTTAATTTTGATGCTGTTGCCGTTCTCATCAAAAGTCTGAAATGCAGTTTGACCTTTTTCAATGCTTGTAATATTCGCAAGTATCAGCTCGCCGCAGTTTTGGAAGAAATGAGAATTCTTACATTGCTCTAATTGAGTTTCAATGCTTGAGCGTTTACGTTCAGCTTCCTTCAGCTTTTTATTTAGAGAAGTTAGTTTCGAAACTCTTAATCCTGTTTCCTTCTTCTTCCTGTGCGCACCGAATGCATAGAATGAGACAAGCGAGTTGACATCATCAAATGTTCTTGCAGAAATGCCTCCAAGATGTCTAAGTTCTGCCAATGACATTATAATTTCACTTTCTGATTCATAGAGGAAAAAATTATTGCGGCCGATCTCATTAAAGAACGATTCCGTAATATTCATTGCAGATTTGATCACAGATTCATCAGGTACTGAATCATTGTTCAGAGACAATCTGTGAATGATCTCTCTTCTGTAGATTTCGCCAAGATGCGGATAGTTTTGTTTCAGAAAATTTGAAATCGTTAATGGCTCTTCTTGTTTAATTCTCGCAGACTTTCTTTCAAAGATATTGCTGAGTCTTATTCCTTCAAATGCCTTGCTGTCCTTGAAGGCTGAAATTATTGTGTCATCTTTCACGGCAAAGCAATTTGGTGTTGCAAAGAAGCTGAAGCAAACGCTAAGTCCATCAGTAAGAGTTAATCCGACTGCCCTGTCATCATTGATCATTCCGGCGCTGACAATTTCCTCATTGCAGATCTCATCAAGCAGTGCCGCAGTGTTCTTCCCTGCTTTGGAAAAGTTCTTGCGCAAGATCAGATACGGCATTTCACGCATTGCAGAGAATTCAATTGAATTATATTCATCCGTTCCCGAAAGCATGATTACAAGTTTACCTTTCTCCTGAGTGAAGCATTCAAGAATTAACTTACCGGAAATCCTGTCATCCAGATATTCCGCTATCTTACATAAAGTGTAAAAATTATTCGTCATGCGGCAAAGTTATGAGTATATATTGTGGGAGTAAATTCATTATGGCGTGACTGGCATTACCTTGGGGCGTCAGGACTTTCCTGCTTGCAACAAGCGGCCTCAGGCATTCAAACGCTTATTGTTCGCTACGAGTCTCCGCATTGAACAAAGTTAGTTTCATCTGCCTGTCATGCGAGGACTCAGTGCCTTGATATAGGAAATGGTTTTCCACAGAGTCAGGTGAGGCTGGGACTCAGCGGGGATAGAAAGTTGAGCTCATTGGCGACATCACGTTTTCAGCAAACAGCTTTGAAGAACGAAATTCTGTTTGGACTGATAATCTGTGATCAGGGAGTTATTACAATTATGTAATTCTTCGACCCAAAATCGGCAATTGCATAATCCGAAATGTCCACAAAATTATCACCGGTGAGATCTGTCACAACGTTACCGGTTACAAAATTCGCCGCATCATTGCTAATCAGAGATGCATCTGTAACGTCTATGATCCCATCCTTGTTGACATCCCCTGAGTACATTGCATAGACCACAGGATCAAGATCCGACTGAAAAAGATTATTGCCGAAACATGTTGCCAGGGAATCAGTGAAGTTGTATGAGTTAATGCCGGGATTGATCTCAATCGGCTGACTGCTCCATATTGTGATGGAATTTTTGTGTATCGCTTCAAGATAATAACTTCCCTGCTGTAACTGCCCCAGATCAAGTTCGGTAGTTCCCGTAACCGTATCCAACTTACCAACTGCAGTTGCAACAACTTCAAACGGTGCAAACTGTTCCCTGATGTTCAGTAAAATTGAATCCGGTCTCTGGAGTACGTTCTCATTGCTTTGGTAAATACCTGAGGGGAAGACTTTCAGCGACATTCGGGACTGAACCGGTAACGCCGCCCAAGATGAATGAGCCCTGTACTGACCATCGTAATCGGCAGACCAGAAAGCAACAATTCTGCTGTTTGAAGAAGCCAGTCCGATGTAAGACCCAAGATAATATGCGATACCAAAAAGGATCTGTTCACGAGGCAGGCGCTGAAGTGCAAACTTCCTGTCGGATATCCTTGTGTCATTGAATGTGTTTCCACCGTCTGTTGAACGGGAGAAATATACCATCAGGGAATCATCCGTAGGAGTATCTCTTGTATCGTAATACAGCACATTCACATTACCCATCTTGTCAACATTAAGTTGAGACAGCACCTGGTAATTTCCTGATCCTGAGCTCTCCGTGTTTATGAGTTTTTTCGGCTGCCATGATAGTCCGCGGTCAGTGGACTTGCTGATCACCAAATCGCACGTGTCGAGTGCCGGTGTGCCGGCATCATCTTCTTCCGCATAAGTTACATAAATGTTTCCATGATTGGGGCCACCGGATTTGTCAACATCAATGGCCGGAAGGCCGTTCACCCTTATCCTGTTGAGAACAAACTGAAAGCCGGATCCCGCCGGGCTGACTTCAATTGACATGTCTTTGTTTTCCCAGCTGTTACCTCCGTTGGTGGATCGTGCAAAGCCTATATACTCTCTTTGATTTATGTTGATTGGCCATGTTACATAAATCTCTCCCTGAGTCCCGGTCGCAATGCTTGCACCTGTCCGGGGATTCGGAAGCCTGGGGCTAATTTTCTTCGGCGAAGACCATGTTGAGCCGTCGTCAAGAGATTTTGAAAAGAATATTCCTTCACGTGCACTGTAAACGATATAGCAGTTTCCGTAATATGGGCTATCCCTGTAATGATCAATTTTCATTGTTGGCTTGTCTACTCCGATCACATCCGGAAAAAGATAAGTAGGTGTCCAGCTATTGCCATTATTTGTTGAATATGATACCCCGAGCCCTAACAATCCTCCTCCTCTTCCTGCTACATATGCTAATATGTACCTGCTGCTGTCTGTAATTGCAACAATCGGATCTCCTACCGTGGAAATTATTGATCCTGAAACAGTCTTAATTGCATCAGTGCCACTCCAGCTCTCACCTCCGTTAGTTGTTCTGTAGAATCCCGTAGTGTAACCGCCCGGGTAAACGTTTGTAATGGCTGAAGCAGCAAATATGTTATCATCTTCGGGATGCGCTACCAATGGCGTCTCAAGCTGCAGATGAGGTGAATTAAAGACAACCGATGGAGTTGAGAAAGTCAGATCTGTGGAACTCTTGAGGCCCTCTGCAAAGGGTGCCCTGTTACTGATTATGTTTCCGGAATCCCAGTAACCAACAAAATATCCTGAAGAAACCAAGATCAGGAATGTGATAAGATTCATACGAGATTAAAAATTTTTTTGAAAACTATTATAGAATGAACAGAATTTCAATTCATTTGAAGTAAGACCGTCTATCGAGAATTGATTAACATCAAAAAGCAACTTCGGTTTGAGAAACTATGATTCGTTGTCTCATGATTTATGTAACAATTATTTACTTTTCTCCCTCCACAAATCCCTGCCAGCGGCTCATGTATCCGATGAATGCTTCGCCGAGAGCAGCTTCACGCAAATGCTGAACTGTGTATGGCGGCCTCTGCGGTTGAAAGTTATAGTCCCTTGCCTTCAATGCCCAATCGGGATTGCCAATGGCAGACTTACCGAGTGCAATTATGTCTGCACCGAGTTCCAAGGCTCTTTCTGCATCTGCTGAACTCCATATCTCACCGGCCACCAAGACTGGTACATCCTCAGGCAATCTCTCTCTGTAAATTTCAACAATGGTCTTCTCACCACCAGGATATTTCTCCGGCTTCTTGAATGCATCCCAAGGAGAGACATGTATGAAATCAGCTCCATCTTTGGAAAGTATCTCTGCAAGATCAAGCGCTTCATCAAAATCAATTCCTTTGAATCCGTGTTTGTCCTCCGGCGACAGGCGTACTCCAACCATGAATGATGCGGGAACTGTTGAATTAATCTTTCTGAAAATTGTAAGAAGCAGGCGGAACCTGTTCTCAGGATTTCCGCCCCATTTGTCAGTTCGCTTGTTTGTGAATGTGCTTAGGAACTGATGCAACAAATATCCGTGTGCGCCGTGGAGTTCGACTCCGTCAAACCCTGCTCTGCGAGCGCGATCTGCAGCCTGCACAAATGCTTCGATGGTTCTTTCAATATCATCTTCTGTCGCCTCGCGGATCTGTGTTTCCTTCCCTGCGCTGCCAATAGAATGCGCGCTTGCGCTCCATGGCTGTTTGCCTGTCAGAGTTTCCGGACTTCGCGCTCCGCCGTGAAATATCTGTACTATTCCAAGACTTCCGTATTGATGAATTCCATCTGCGAGTCTTGTGAGTCCGGGAAGATGCTTATCGTCAAATATTCCAAGCTCCCCTTTCCATCCCTGCCCGTCCGCAGAAACATGAGACGCACACGTAATGATGATTCCAAAGTCTTCCTTTGCCCTCCTGACAAGAAAATTGTATTCATCATCGCTCAGGGTTCCGTCGTCATGGCTCTGCAGATTAGTCATTGGCGCAAGTGCGATTCGGTTCTTCGAAATCTTACCGGAGCTTCTGAAAGTGTATGGTGTGAACAGTTTCATTGGTGATTTGTTTTAGGTTTATCTAGCTTCTACCGGAGTTGTAGAAATGGTTTCAACTTTCGTAGGGTTTTTTTCACAACCCCCTGATCCCCCGCCTGCATTGTTACAGCAATAACACTCTCTGGCGGGCCCGCCTGCAGCGATACATCAAGTTTCATAGTTTCGGGCAGGCAGGCCTTTGTTAAGGGGGGAATGTTGGTCTCAACTTTCGCACTGTGACCATTTACAAAAAAATCCCGGCCAATGTTTATCAGCCGGGAAATTCATTCAACGTTTTCAATAATTATTGTCAGGCATCTTTTAGCGCCTCTGCGCCGCCAACTATCTCAAGAATCTCCTTAGTGATTGCCGCCTGCCTTGCCTGATTGTATGAAAGCTCAAGAAGCTGAAGAAGATCAGAAGCATTCTTAGTGGCAGTTTCCATTGCCGTCATTCTTGCAGCTTGCTCTGCAGCGTTTGATTCAAGCAGGATCTTCCAGAATTGCACTCTCAAGTGCTTCGGAATCAGATACCGCAGGATCTGTACTTTATCAGGTTCAAAGATGTAATCTCCGGCTGTTGCGATCTTTTCTTTCTGCTCGGAAGGAGTGCTCTTGAAGGGAAAGAATTGTTCTTTGACAACAACCTGCTTTACTATTGACTTGAATTCGTTATAAACTATGTCAACTGCATCAAAGTCTTTTCTTCGGAATCCGTCAACAAGAAAGTGAACGATATCATTTGACTGATCAAGCGTTAGATGGTTGAATATTCCGGGATACGTCTTAATTACATTGTAATCCTTTTTCTTCAACGCGTCAGTTGCTTTCTTTCCAACAGTAACAACCTTGGTCTTCGGTCCGAGTTCTTCCACATAATTGAATCCGTATCTGATAATGTTTGCATTGAATGAACCCGCAAGACCTTTATCTGCCGATACGATCACTACGCACCTGTTCTTGATCTCTCTGTGTTCAAGCAACTCGTCAATTCCTTCGCTGCCAACTGCATCTACAAGCTGAGTCAGCATTTCATTGACTTTCTTTGCAAACGGCCTTGCAGAAATTATCATGTCCTGTGCGCGGCGAAGCTTCGCCGAAGAAACCATCTTCATTGCCTTGGTTATCTTCTGCGTCCCTTTGATGCCGCCAATTCGAATCTTTAACTCATTTAGTGTTGCCAATTCAGATCAGTAATTTAGATTTGTTGTCTGACAGTTGTCTTGAACCTTTCCGTGAAATCCTTCAAAACAGACATTAGCTTTTCCGTGGTTTTTTCGGAAAGATCTTTTTCATTTCTTATTGCTTCCAGAACATCGCCATTAAGATTTTCCATCTCCTGAAGGAAATCTGTCTGATATCTCTGCACTTCACTGACCGGTATCTCATCAAGGAATCCTTTGGTTGCAGCAAAAATGATAGCAACCTGATTTTCAACAGGCATTGGTGAGTATTGTTTTTGTTTAAGTATTTCCACAAGTCTCTCACCTCTTCTTAACTGCTGAAGTGTTGCTTTATCAAGATCGGAACCGAATTTAGCAAATGCCTCAAGTTCCCTGAACTGTGCAAGATCAAGTCTGAGCGTACCGGCAATCTTCTTCATTGCCTTTATCTGCGCATTTCCTCCAACCCTCGATACCGAAATACCGACGTTGATAGCAGGACGGATACCTGAGTTGAAGAGATTTGGCTCAAGATAGATCTGTCCGTCAGTAATTGAAATAACGTTGGTCGGAATATAAGCGGATACGTCACCTGCCTGAGTTTCAATTACCGGCAAAGCTGTCAAGCTTCCGCCGCCAAGATCATCCGAGAGTTTTGAAGCTCTTTCAAGCAGTCTTGAGTGAAGATAGAAAACGTCACCGGGATATGCTTCCCTGCCCGGAGGTCTTCTGAGCAGAAGAGAAACTTCTCTGTAAGATGCTGCCTGTTTGGAAAGATCATCATAAACAACGAGTGCATGCCTTCCTGAATCTCTGAAATATTCACCAAGTGTTGCTCCTGCAAATGCAGCAATGTACTGCATTGGCGCGGGGTCAGAAGCAGTTGCGGAAATAACTGTTGAGTATTCCATTGCTCCTGAATCCTGCAGACTCTTTACTACCTGCGCAACGGTCGAACCCTTTTGACCGATTGCAACATAAATGCAATAGACACCTTTTCCTTTTTGATTAATTATCGCATCAACGGCAACTGCAGTCTTTCCGGTCTGCCTGTCACCGATTATAAGTTCTCTTTGTCCCCTGCCGATAGGGATCATCGCATCAACGGCCTTGATACCTGTTTGCAGAGGTTCTTTCACCGGCTGCCTTTGAATAACGCCGAGGGCTTTTCTTTCCAGCGGAAGATACTTATCAGTCTTGATCTCACCTTTTCCGTCGATCGGTTGTCCGAGCGGATTGATGACTCTTCCAAGCATCTCTTCACCAACAGGCATTGAAGCTATTCTGCCGGTCCTCTTAACCTGATCGCCTTCTCTTACAAGAGATGATTCACCAAACAGAATACAACCAACATTATCTTCTTCAAGGTTAAGAGCTATGCCGAACACCCCGTTTGGAAATTCGATAAGTTCTCCTGCTTCGCATTTGAACAGTCCATATACTCTTGCAACACCGTCTCCGACATACAGCACTGTTCCGACATCATAGACATCCACTTCCGTTTCAAATCCTGCTAACTGTCGTCTTAGTATCGCAGAAATTTCGTCTGATTTTACCTCTGCCATTATTTATTCTTTTTGAATTTTTCTTTCTTTGTTAAAAATTGTTTTTGCAGTTCAATTCATTGAATAGTCACCGCTTCTGAACTTGTCTCTGAGTATTTCAAGCTGCCTCCTAATGCTTGCATCAAGAATAGTATCATTTATGTTGGCAATGAATCCGCCGACAATTGATTTGTCAACTTCATACTTCATTTCACTCTTCTTTCCGGTATATTCGTCAATCTTCCTGGAGAGTGATTTCTTCTCATCATCCGAAAGAGCAATTGCAGACTTCACGCTCACATCAAGAATTCCTTCCTTCTCCTTTTTGAGATTCAGAAAATCCGTCATGATGTCTTTTGTAAGCGATTCTCTTCCTCTCTTAATTAACAGATAAAGGAAGTTCATTGTCATATCGCCTGTCTTGCTTCCGAAGATCTCTTTAACTGCGGCAACTTTCTTGGCATTGTTGATCACCGGACTTTGGAAAAACAGCTCAAGGTCCCTGCTGCCGTTTATAAGCTCGAGCACGTATGTGAAATCCTTTGACAGTTCACTGACGCTGGATTTTTCATCAGCGATGCTGTAAAGCGCGTTAGAGTATCTCCTTGCGGCTTTTGAAATCATTGATTCGTGTAATTATTAATTGCTTGGTATCTGTGAAATAAAATCATTGACGATCTTCTTCTGCTTGGCCTCATCAAGATTCTCATTCATGATCTTCTCCGCAGCTTTGATGGCAAGGTCAGAAACTTCATGTCTGAGATCTGCCATGGCTGATTCCTTTTCCTGAGTTATCTCCGCCTTTGCCTGATCCAGCATTTTCCTTGATTCTTCCTGCGACTTCTGAAGGATCTCATCACGCATCTTGTTTGCCATATCTTTAGCATCATTGATGATCTTCATCGAATGCGCCTGAGCTTCTGCAAGATTCTTTTTGTTTTGCTCAATCAACTCCTGTGCATCCTTCTTAAGAGTTTCCGCCTGCTCGATCGTATCTACGATAAGCTGCTCTCTTGAATGAAGAGCGGTAAGCAGCGGTTTCCAGGCGATCTTCCTGAGAATGAAAAACAGCAGAATGAAAATAATTATCTGCCAGATGATCAATCCCGGATTAACCGAAAGAAGCATCGGTTTCTCATCTCCCGGCTCACTGAAAAGAAGAATGAGGGAATAATTGTAAAGCAAATGTAGATAATAAAACATTATCCGGTAAATTTTATATTAACAATGGATCACCGCGCAGACATAGCCGCACCGTGAATTTCAATTGCGTTGAAACGGCTTGATCAGCTCTTTGTAGCGAGAAGAATACAGATAACAAGTCCGAAAAGAGCAACACCTTCGATAAGAGCCGCTGCAATGATCATTGATGTTCTGATCTCACCGAGAGCTTCAGGTTGTCTTCCGCTTGCTTCCATAGCTGAATCCGCGAGTCTGCCGATTCCAAGTCCTGCTCCGATAACCGTTAATCCTGCACCGATACCGGCACCCAAGAATGCTAAATCCATTTTACTTATTTCTCCTTTTTGGTTTTTGTTTAAGTTGATTGCTTGTTATTGAAAAAATCAATGGTGATGCCTTGCCATGTTAATATAGAGTACAGACAGCATCGTAAAAATATATGCCTGAAGGAAGGCAATGAAAATTTCCATCAAATAAATGAAGAGCGCAAACGGGACGGCAATTACAGAGCCCGCATATTCCATTACAAAGATCAGGCCGATGAGTGAAAATATTATGATCGAACCGGCTGTGATGTTTGCAAACAACCTCATCATCAGCGAGAAAGGCTTTGTAAACAATCCGATGAACTCCACAACGATCATTATTGGCAAGACAAATGTCGGCACTCCCGGCGGAACAAGATTCTTTACATAACCGCCAAACCCGTGTGCCTTGATACCGGCTGCCTGAGTCATTATGAAAGTAACTATGGCAAGCGCCGCAGTAATATTGATATTCTTGGTCGGCTGTGCAAGAAACGGGAAGAGCCCGATAAGGTTTGCAACAAGAATGAAGAAGAACAGAGTAAGGAAGAATGGCATATATTTCAGACCGTCCTTACCCATGTTGGCAACCACAATTTCATCCCTGATAAACACAACCACTGCTTCGATCATATTACCAATGCCTTTTGGAACCTTGTTCTTCATATTTGAAGAGGCTGCGTAAGCCAGAACAATTATGGCAATGATAGATGCAAGGATTACCATTGCAAGAGACTTCGTTATGGAAAAATCAAATGTTATCCCGAATATCTCAACAGGTTCAAAATGCGGAAGTGGTATCTTGCCAAGGAAATACAGGTCAATGTAATGATGATCAACGACCTTGTCTATTATATCAAGAGTTTCCTTGCCGCCTTTCGGATCGTCCGAAGCCGACAAAGTACCTGAACTTAAGAGGAATACGGCAACTAATGCCGGAAGAAAAAATTTATTTATGATTGAACGGGTAGAAAGAATTATTCTGCGCAATTTCTGATTTAGTTATTGTGATACAATCTCGTTATTCTTTGTCCCGGACTGCAGATAGTTTATCTCAAGAATCAGGAAAAGAAAGTAAAACAAAAACAGCGACACTGCAAGATTTATCTTATCGATCTTCACGAAGATTATCAGCAGGGCTACAACTCCTACTATTGCAAACATTCTTACGACCATGCTAAGAAGTATGGTATTAAAGAACCCTTTGCCTGCTGTTTTAAACGCTCTTGTTATTACTGTTATACCGATCACTGTATTGATGAAACTGATCAGCCAGCCTAGTAGGAACGGGATCAGGAGATGCTTGCTTCCTGTTGCGAACATTGCGACAATCCCAATCAACAGAACAACAGCGCTAATGGCTATCAGACGCTTTATGAATTTTCCCAATCGCAGTTATCAGTATTTGTTGAACTTTGGATTGTCTTTCCTGTCCTGCTCAGTCATTCTCTTAATATTAAGATAGAAGCTGTAAAACCCACCGCCAAATCCAATAAGAGTGAGGCCAAGTGTAAACCAAGGACTGGTTGAAAGCTTGCCGTCAATCCACATACCAAGCCAAAGAAATATCAGAATTGTGACTACAAGCGTCACTCCGAGCCCCGAATACTGCATTGCCTTCGAGTCAACATTTACAAGAGGCTTTGTCAGAAAATTTTTTAAAGAACTCTTATTTCTCTTGTTATCTTTTGTTTGTTCTGACATAAATCAAGCGTTTGCAAAATTAGCCAATTGAGTTTTGAAAATCAATTCGACTTTTGTGCCTTTTTCGTTTTTGGTGCGATGACCTCGATTCTTGGAGATGATCCGGAGAGTGTTTCGTGTTGTGATAATCAGCCCTCCGGTTTGTTATCCCCTGCGCCTGTCCTTGCCGGGCGGCGATGCAGGCGGACCCGCCTGCGAAAAGTGTTAAAGTTCAATATTCTTCGGGCAGGCCCGCCTGCGAAAAGTGTTCAAGTTCAATATTCTTCGGGCAGGCCCGCCTGCGAAAAGTGTTCAAGTTCAATATTCTTCGGGCAGGCCCGCCTGCGACAATAAAACAAGAATACTTTCTACGGGCAGGGATCTACAGAAAAGTGTCTTCATTTGTGGTAGATTCCCGCATTCGCGGGAATGACAATCGTAATTTTTTTGAATCTCCTGAATAATATTGTCACTTTTGGTAGATTCCTGCCCGCCTGCGAAAAGTGTTCAAGTTCAATATTCTTCGAGCAGGCCCGCCTGCGACAATAAAACAAGAACACTCTCTACGGGCAGGCCCGCCTGCGACAATAAAACAAGAACACTCTCTACGGGCAGGCATACGCAGGAGTGACAATCGTAAATGGAATCACAAGCTAATTTACTTCAGAAAGCTGTGAACTCAGCTTAGTGCTGCTCGCAATCCCCTCCTCTTGCCCTGAATACTTTCTTTGAAATTACTCTCTCCTGCTTTGCCGTTGCAAACACTTGTTTGAAAATGTCATGGTCGGTTAAATTTGAGATCAGCTTTCCAAGAAGATACCAGCATACAACTTTGAGATTTCCGTTGCTGTCACGCATTGCAGTTACAAGCTGATTCTGATCAGAATGACACATTGACATTCTTGAATAAACATCATTTGTAGATTTGTCACAAAGTCGTATGACATGATCTCCTGACTTAGTAACTTGCCAGAGAATAAGTTTAAGCTTATCCGCACCAACCCTTACACCGCTCATTGCCATCTCTGTACCCATGCGGCAAATTGATACATCACCAATGCTTCCTGCCGAAGCGCTTCCTCTTGCCTCAAAAAATTTGCCGTCTTCCACAATCCCGTATGCATGAATGCTGAGGTTTTTGTCTTTGTTCTGAATTGCTGACAAGGTCACATCCCTTCCAACCTGACAACCGGATATCCAGCCGGTTGACGGCGCTTCATGTTCGATGCTTCCTGAACGCATTAGATTCTTGTCATCATCAAATTCCCACAGTATAGTTTTGAGCGCATGGCTTTCATCGCGGATTGATGTCATCAGTCCATTACTGCCTGCAGTGCAGATGGACAAGCGCGGAGTAGTAATTCCTGACTTTGGAACATTAACTACGCCGGCTGTTGCTTCAGCCCGATGTTTAATGGTGCCGTTTGCATAAGTTTCCCATACATTTACTTTAAGAGTCTTATCCTTCATCCTCACTGCAGTTGCCATGTAATTATTTCCAAGGTTGTATCGAGACAAACAGCATGCAACGTCATTAACTTCGCCTGTTCCTTCAGCTTCGCCAAGACGAGTCACGTTGCCGCTAGATTCTATTCGCCATATAATTATCTTTAGCTTCTTTGATGAAGTAATAACTGCCGTAGCAATAAGATTCTGTCCAAGTCCGCATACAGAGATCTTGCTGACTGCTCCTCCGCTTTCCGAACCGCGCCGGGTAACTTTCTTTCCTCCGTCACTGATGTCAAACACGATCACTTTTATGTTTCCGTTGCCATCTTTAACGGCAGCAGCAACTCTGCCTGCACGAACCATTGCAACTTCAACTTCAGAGACAGCACCGCCTGTTGCCGAGCCGCCCCGGTTAATGCTGTAATTGAATGAAGGAGCCTTGCTTATGAGGTCATGTCTGATACGCTGCTCGAGCCCGTCACGAATGCGGCGCGCCTGTTGAGCAGATATTGTCTTGTCCCCTGTCTCACTGCATCCTTTGAAATAGCTCATTACAAGATTCCTGTCAGGCTCAAGCGTGTAAATTCGTATGCTGTTAGCTAAATTTACGGGGATAGAAATCTGGCCTTCTTCACCGCAAGGCTCAAGCCCTTCACTCTCAAAGATTGTGCCTTTGCAATCAGCCGGAGTATCAAGCACTACGTTTCTGTCGCCGTCAAGAACAGTCAATCCATCATCTTCATCATTCCCGTCATCTATATAGCTCTTAATACTTGCTGCCGCGTCTGCAACATTCTCAATACCGCCAACAAAAGTATGAGGTAGCTGAAGATAATGACCTATTTCATGAGCAAGATCAATACCGTTGCTCACTGTTGACATATTTACGAAATGAGAGTTAGCACTGGAAGATCCTCCGCCCCTGTTGACAACGCTCCAGTTTCCGTCGTCATCTTCTTCAAATTTTTTCCTTTTGCGGAATATTATGCACAGTTTCCCCGGAAACTGTTTGGCGATGCCCGTACGGGCTCTGGAGTGAGTATCGGATTCCGTCAACGGCTCATGATCCCATTTGTCTTTACCAACATTCGGTGGTTCAAGGATAGTGAATTCCCTGTTAAGAAGTGTGCTGTTTACTTTGAGGAAATCATTTGCTTCGTCAAATAGGAATTCGATATTTGCCGGAGCAAGTACCTCTGAAACAGTAGCAAGCTTTGTTGTGACGGAACTTGCCGTGATATTGGCAGCTTCCGAGCCATCATCATTTGCAGTGGCGATGATCTGAATCCGGATTTTGTACTTTGTCATGGAATTGTTCCTCCTCTTGTATAGAATTTGATTGCGGTAAGCTAAGAAACGTTGGGAGGGAAAACAATTGAGAATTGAAAATTGAAAATTGAAAATTGAACACTCAAGTAGAGCTGAACAATTGAGGACAATTGCAGAAAAGTCGTTGCTATCAGCAAATATGGGAACTTCAGTTTCAATTCTATTCACTTCTCATTTTAATTTTCAATTTTCAATTTTCAATTACTCTTAGTTTGTCATTGAATTACAACTCCTCATTGCCGAATTTTGCATTCCAAAAAATCAAACAATAGAAAGGATAAACATTATACAAATGGATAAGAAGGAATGGCTCGAAAAGATAGGCAAGGCAATTGACGCGAAGGACGCAGACGGTTTTGCCGCATTCATTACGGAGAACGGAGTATTCAGATTTGGGAATAATCCTGATGTTGTTGGCAGACAGGCAATTAGCGATTATGTTGCTGCATTCTTTAACATGATCAAATCAAGTGAACACAAGATCATAAACTCATGGGAAAAGAACGGCAATGTGATCTGGGAAGGACAAGTGAATTATACACGGCTTGATGAAAAGAAAGTCACTGTGAATTTTGTGAACGTGTTTTACATGGACGGAGATCTGATTGACAGGTATCTGATACATATTGACAACACGCCGCTCTTTGCCAATTAGAAATTTAAAATTAGAAATTAGAAATAGTGAAGTGCAAAGAATTTGTGTTTTCAGTTGTCATAGCTGAATTATTTCTAATTTTTAATTTCTAATTTCTAATTATTTTAAATTCACTATTCAAATGAAGAGAACCGCAGTAATAACCGGAGCTTCGAAAGGCATCGGACTCTCGTGCGCAAAGAAGTTTCTGGAAAAAGGCTACTTAGTTGTTGATGCTTCGCGAACGGAATCCGGAAAGATCAGGAATAAGAATTACAGATTCATAAAGACTGATGTGTCAAAGGAAAAGGAAGTCAAGGCATTAATGGAAACAGTAATCAATGACTTTGGGAAGATAGATGTTCTGATATGCAATTCCGGATTCGGCAAGTTTGCCAATCTTGCTGATTCAACCACTAAGGATTTTGACAGCATGTTTGCCGTGAATGTGAAAGGTGTTTATCTTTCCTGCAGATACGCGCTGAAGAGCATGCTTGAGAAGAAAAACGGCACGATCATTATCATTTCATCAATTGGCGGAAAGAACGGAGTTGCAACAGCTTCAATTTACAGCGCAACCAAGCATGCCGTGATCGGACTCGCAAAATCACTCATGGCAGAAGTTAGGTCAAGCAATATCAGAGTTGTTACAGTTTGCCCCGGCTCAGTTGATACGGAGTTCTTTAATCAGCCCGGAACGATTCTTAATTCGAGACGGGATACATTACTGACACCGGATGATGTAGCCGATGCGTGTATCCTTGCAGCAACACTTCCGCAAAATGCACTTTTGAGTGAGATTGAGCTGCGTCCTTTGAATCCCCAAAAGTAAGTGTTTCATCTCAAGTATCCTTCAGCTTCATAAGTTCCAAAGTTCAGCAAATGAGCTAACTCAGCTTTGCATGGATTCTGCTGTTTCAAGTTCAAATGTTTGGATAATCAAGAAGTGACATTGCTACTCGCTGATAAAACAGGATGAAAGCCGCCTGAATTTGTAGTTTGAGTTTTCTGGTAGATGAATGAAAGAATCATTAACTGATGTTGGCTTTCTGAATTTCAATAATTTAACACGGTTTCAGATAATAGCAGACACACAAGTTTTTCTTCTGATTTTAAAAAAGGGATTCACTCTAAAATCATATTGATCACTTAACATTTTAGTAATATTTGATTGGAATTTTATTGAAATGATGACTTGTTAGTCCACTTAAATCTTCATAAACTATTTCAATGATATCTATAGACAAGAAACTTACAATTTCATACGAGTATTGCAGAAACATTTCAAGCATGCATGCGAAGACATTCTACTTCGCTTCCCGTTTCCTTCCTCCTGAAAAGAAAAACGCCTGTTACGCCATTTATGCATTTTGCAGATACATTGACGATCTTGTCGATAAGAATCTCATGCGCTCGCTAAGTTCTGAGGAAAGCTTAGAGAAGCTTTCTGAAGCTGTTGACGAATGGCGGCAGCATCTTCAGGCACTATATAACGGAGAATTCATAGATCATCCAATTATGATCGCGCTAAAGGATACCATCTCTCGATTCGGAATTCCTGAGAATCTGCCCAATGAGCTTATAGACGGAGTCAACATGGACATGAGCAAGACCCGTTATGAGAATTTTGAAGATCTGAAGGTGTATTGCTATAAGGTTGCATCGGTTGTCGGACTCATGACAACCTATGTATTTGGTTTTGAAGATGAGAACACATTTTCTTATGCAGTTGACCTTGGCATTGCCATGCAGATGACAAATATTCTCCGTGATGTCAAGGAAGATGCAATGGGAGGAAGAATATATTTGCCGAAAGAAGAAATGGAGCAGTTTGGATATTCAGAAGAAGACCTGATGAAGTTCACCCTCAATAAGAACTTCCGTGAATTGATGCATTATCAGATCAGCCGGGCAACGGAATATTACAATACTGCCGATGTGGGAATCCGGATGCTTGACCGCGACAGCCGAGTAACTGTAGGTCTGATGAGCCGAAATTACAGAAAGATCCTTGAGATCATCAAGGAGAATGATTTCAATGTGTTTGCAAGGAGAGCTTATGTTCCCGTTTACAGAAAACTTGCAGATGTGCCAAAGGTAATGCTGGAGTTTGGAAGGGCGTAAGTAGGCAGGATCCATTGCCTCGGGAATTTCAATTCCGGGAAAACATCTCACAAATTAAACTGACTTAGCCGTAATGTGTTTATTAATGAGCTAAGTTCGTTTCTGTTTCATTAAATAAAACTCTTTCCAGGTTAACGAAAGAGTTATTTGAATATCATTTCAAATAGATCTCTTCTAAGCAAATTACTCATATAGGTTCTAGAATACTCACGACAAATCCTGAACCTGAAAAAATACACTCATGCAAGTTTTTCTTTGAACCAATAAAGAGTTGGCACTACCCGCTTGTCAGCAAGAAGTTCAGTTAAGGCAAGTTTCTTCAGTTTGATCATTTCTGATCCGGAGGAGCTTTGGATCTTTATGAGATAATTGAAATAATGCAGAAAAACTGATATTGTATTCTTCTGAAGATCTGACAAAGCAGTGTTTGTCCTGCCGTATTGCTTTAGATTATCCTGAATGTATTTGGCTCTTATCGGTTCATTGCTGTCAATGAATGCTCTTCCCGCAAGGATCTTGGAGTTTATATAATAATAAGGATCTTTGTATTCAACTTTCTGCATGAACTCAAACATCTTATCAAGCTCCTTTCTGTTGAACATCAGCTTTGCCTTTGCAAGACTGTATGCATCTTTTGCAAACCTCTCATCTATTTTATTCTTATATTTTTCTATGAACTTCTCCGCATAGGAAAAGTCCTTTTCTCCCAAAGCTACATTTACAACATTGTTAAACTCCGAATCAATTATGACATTATCTATCACGAGCAAATCCTTCTGATCCATCAACTTATAGAGCTCAAGAGCAGTTTTTCTGTAACGCTTCTCCCCGTTGTTGTATCTGGACAAACAGTAAGATGAAAGATATTCAAAGTAGTAACTAAGTTTTGCCTTTGGGAAGTTTCTCCCGCTAACGTTCAAAAAATCCTTTAGCTCATTCATGAATTTGTCATCATTTTGCTTGAACATGTTATAAGTCAGATAAATAATGTATATGTTTGGATGACTCTTGCGGTAATAGTTCAAATTGCTTTCTACCTTAGCAATTGATTCCGTCAGCCAATCGATTTTATATTTGTTCTTATCACCTGCATTCTGAGAACTCTGATACATCTGATGAGCTACATGAAGTTTTTCAAAGAGTATCAGATTATCAATATTGTCAGAGTGTTCCTGAAGCAAGGGCGAGTAGTCATATTTTTTTTCTCCATATTCATACTGATACTTTTCTCCGAGCACCAGAAATCTTCTTATATAATATTCACCGTCTTTGGAATACGACGAATCCATTTCTTTAACTATTTCCGAATAAGTCTTTTCAAACCTCTTTTTCAGTCTTCTCTTCCTTAGGTTTTGAAGCAGAATAATCTTTGAGAACTCGCTGTCCTTTTCAAATTCATTCTGAAGAAGGAATTTCTCATACAGATTCATGAAGTCCGATACCAATCTTCGGTAATTATCATTGCTAAAAGCGGTCTTGCTCTTCGTTGCAATCCATATTGAATCAGGCAACAGATCGTCCTCATTTATGTCCGGATAGAGTGACTCAAGATAAGTGTAAACGTTCCTGAGTTTTATGTTCAGATTGAAGTATGATGCATTTACAAACTTTCCGAACTTTTGAAATTCTTCTTTGGATAAGTCATTGAGGAATAGAAACATAACTTTTATTTGGTTTAAGACGCGGTCAAGTTTTTTGGAAACCCGCTACAGCAGCGGGCTTGAAGCACTTTCTTCAAACCCGTTTCACAAATCTCGAATTTTACAATTTGACAGCGCAAAAGGATTCAAGTAGTTTTGCGAAGGTTATTGATTAACATGAACTATGAATAACTCCCTGATCAATTAATGATGAAGCTGAGATAAGAAATGAAAAAGATCAATTTGAACACAATCAAATTTAAAAAACATCTTACTCAAACAAAATGAATATTTCAAAAATAAAAGGTCCGGGAGGAATCAAAATGAAAGTGACTCTACAAATTCTTTTTACTGCCATCGGAACATTAATGTTCATGTCCGTTGCAAGCGCGCAATTCAAGTCTTTCGCAGTTACAAGCAGCAACAGCAACAAAATTTTCCCTTCATCAGCGGAGTCGTTCAGTTCTGGCAGATCTGATGGTACGATACTATGCTGGATAGATGAAATATCAGACGGTTCATTGGTAGCGCAAAAGTTATTGCCTGACGGCAGTTTAGCATGGCTAGCCGGAGGAATAACTATTGACGATGGATTGGGAACTATGCTTACAGCTGATACAGACTACCCGGTTTGCCTTTCTGACGGCTCCGGCGGAGGGATATTTATTTACAGAAAGAACGGCAGGATAATCACTAATAAGATAACATCTGACGGAATTCCCGGCCGCACGCCCATCGTGCTTTCTTCAAAGTATGAGGGACTAAACCTGCATCCCAAAACTGTTCAGTCAGATGATTACTCTGTAGTTGTAGCTTGGGAGAATTTCCATATGGGAGACTTCAATATACATTGTCAAAAGATAAACAAAGAGTGCCTTAAGCTATGGCGCAACGGTGACGAAGTAGTTGTGTGCGATGATCCGGCAGATCAGAGAAAGCCTGAGCTTGCACAAACAAAGGGCGGACAGACCGTGATCACGTGGCTTGATACAAGGAATCTCATTCTTTCTGATACGGGAAGTTATGATGTGTATGCAACTCTGCTTGGAAATCTGGGTGAGAACTTAATTGATGGAAACGGAATCAGGCTTTATGGACAAAGGGCAATAGAGTTGGACAATTCTCATTCGAAAACTAATGATATGAACATTGAACAGATGAGAACATTAATAATTGAAAAGGAAATTGATTATTCTCACAAGCCTGTCATTTCGGGAAATTCGATGGTTATGGCAATAGACGAAAAATCAGAGAGGCTTTATGGAAAGATCATGGTCATCTGCACATCGTTGAAGTTCGAACGGATATGGGAAATGGTCGCGGAAGATTCCGGCATAAATGAGAATGTCGGGATACTTTCCGGCGAAGCAAACGGTGTCATAATATTTTGGAAAAAAAGAATAGGAGAAGGAAATCAAGTGCATGTTCTAGGAATAAATGAGCATGGAAAAACCATGCACGGACATAATTCCGGGATCATGAGCACGTGTGACGCGCTGAAAGCAAACTCCAAAAGGTATTTGAGCATTGGCAATAATCCCGCAGTTGTAAGTTCCGCTACCCGATATTTCAGCTTGCCTTGGGTAGCCGGAACCGGCGGGGATCTGTACATAAATGAAATTAGCTTAACTGACGAATCCGAAGCCTGCAAGACAACGCAGCTTGTTAACACAGGGTTAACTTCGGGTGAACACACTTCCGTAACGACGCAGGCCGGCAGCCTTGTGATCGCTTACAATCTCGCACAAGACATCTTCGTCTCAGTTCGGGATCTGCCCACTGACCGCAACTCAATCAATGTTGATGGAGGCAGAATCGCCAATTTCCCGAATCCATTCAACCCTACTACATCAATTGACTACATTGTTCCCGCCGACGGATTCGTCAGGTTAAGCATTTTTGATCTCACAGGCAAGGAGATCGCTGTATTGGTTAATGAGTTTAAGAGGATTGGAGAATATAAAGCTGTATTTGACGGCAGCGGAATGGCAACCGGGATGTACATGTACAGACTTGAAACCGGTGGTAAGATGTTCGTTGGAAAAATGATGATGATAAAGTGACGATGAATGACAAGCCGTCAGATCGCTTCGCCGCGGCGGGACTTTGGTCCCGCCACCGGCTTAAAATTTGCACAAATAGTCAAACAAACTTGAGACTAAACACAAATTAAATCATAAATTAAACAAGAACTAAGATGGCTCAGCAGAATCCAACAAAAGTGGAGAAGGACATTGAGGAGCTAAAGAAACAAATCTGGCTTCTCACTCTTAAAATCAGGAATCTCAAGGAAACAACAGGCAAGCTTAAACGGGCAATCAACTTAAGTGAATCGGAAGCATTGAGTGTAAGCGAGGATTCGCAGCCGGCAGCAAGAAAGAACAGGCCAAAGCCACGTTTGATTGATTTTTAGAATATGCGATTGAATCAGCAAGACGCGGATACTAATGTTTTGCCTGGCCAAAGGATCTCAAGAAGCGGAATTGAGTGAAGCGGAGGTTAGTTTTTAACATCTGCGAGCTTAAATACCTGAGGATTGCACGTCAGAGGTGATGGATTTTCTTTGTTCTATACTTTGATTCCTGCTCAATCCAGGATATAGTACTTTCCGGCTTTAGACTTTCATCTCAATTCAGCTTCATTGCAGGTGAATCGAATTGATGAATTTAAAGGAGGTTCATCATAATTGTTAAACTGTTATGCAATATGTCTTAAGATTTTTTGAAACAGAGGACCTTTTCCCTATTTCTAATTTCTCCCCAAGGGACGGCTCCGCCGTAATTCTTAATTTCTAATTCTCATGTAACTTCATTCCAATCTTTAAATTACCTTCGCTAATCATTATATTTGCAACTAATTTAAAGAATCTGAATGACCTTTCGATCCTTGTTGAAAAAGGCCGGTGTTGCATTGCTGATGCTTGCATTGCCGGCTTTTTTTTGCGCGACTACAGTAGCGCAGATAAAGGTATTTGAAAGAACTCAGGAAACTGACATTTCCAAGATCGGATTGTACAGGGATTCCGAGAAACGAATTAAGATCAGTCTTAACGGTGAATGGGAAGTCTCTTTCAATATGGGAAAGAGTTTTCAGAAGGTTTCCGTGCCTTTGGCATACAGTTTTGATGAGAAAGCTATCTTCAGAAGGAAATTCTCCATTCCTGCGGAATATGCCGAAAAGTACTCTTTTATATTTGTTGCCGAGGGTATTGACTATGAATCTGACATAAAGATAAACGGCAACTTTGTTGCGACTCACACAGGCGGCTATACGCCTGTTGTCACATCTGTAAACGACGGAATTATCTCTGCAGAGAATGACATTCTAATTACCGTAAACAGCGAACTCAACTACTCCAATACTCTTCCGCTTTCAGACCAGATAAATTATTCCGTAGTCAACGGAGGAATCAACAAAGACATTTACTTGCTTGCAGTCCCCAAGCTTCATGTAATTAAGAGCATAGTGAAGTATTCGGTCGATAATGTATTGTCTGTTAAGATGACAAATGGCATTTCAATCAAGTCGTCAAATCTCAGCAGGTTCATAAGTGAAGGTTATGACAGTTCATTTTCGGTCAAGACAGTTATCATTCGGAAGTCAACTGGCGAAGAAGCTGCTTCAAGCAGTTCGCTAAAGTTCGACATTGGCGAGAATAATTCGATCCGGCTTGAGAATCAGCTAAGCATCGCAAACCCCATACTTTGGACTCCGGAATTGCCGGAGCTCTACCTTGTGAAAACCATGATCTATTCCGGAGAAACAGTGGTTGATGAGTTTGTTCAGGAAACCGGTTTCACGAGTTTCTCCATGAAGGGCGGACAGGTATTTGTTAACGGCAGGCAAACCCGCCTGATGGGGATCAATTATTTCGAGGATCAGCCGAAAAATTCAACAGCCATTTCTTATGAACTTGTCGAAAGAGATCTTACACAGATAAAGAATCTCGGGTTCAATGCTGTTAGAGTACCGGGAAGATGCGCCCATCCGTATGTTGTTGAACTCTGCAACAAGATTGGCCTTTTGCTGATGCAGGAGATTCCCCTGAATGAAGAAGCAGTTGATTATCTTGAAGATGAGAAGTACGTGCGACTTGCGCTGAACACGCTTTCGGACATTGTTGACAGGGATATGAACTCGCCGTGTATTTTTGCATGGGGCATAGGCAATGATTTCGATGTATCTGAAAAGGCTTCACAGGAATATGTGATGCAGGCAGTCAGCGTGATTGATTCTCTGAACGACCGGCTTACTTACTATACATCAAGGACATGGAATGATGACATTTGTTCTGAACTGGTAGATTTTGTGGGAATAAATTTTTACGGCAAGAAATATGACGAGGTCAAAACATCCGTAACAGAAATTACCAACAGACAAAAGCCTCCAACTAACAGAAAGAATCCGAATATATTTGCAGCAAGATTTGGAATACGAATAGACAATTCTAACAGCAACGGTTTCAGCGACAGTTATTCGCAGGAATCGCAGATGAAGTTCATGAACGAATGCTACCCGAAGATAATGCAGTCAACTATGGGCGGATTTTTGTCATCGTTTGCTGACTGGCATTCATCAAACCCATTAAACTTCCGACTTTCAGAAGATCCATTTCTTGTTACAGACGGCATCCATACTTATCTCAGGGAAGAAAAGAGATCAGCCGGATTTGTGAAAAGAATTCTTCATAACGAGGATCTGCCGAGGATTCAAGAGGGTAATTTTGTTCCTGATTTTCCTTATGTGTTCATTATACTCGGCATAGGTGTCATGATCATCCTGTTGTATTTCCTGAACCGCGACAAGAAGCTTCGCTCGAGCATTCTGAGATGCCTCTACAAGCCGACATACTTTTACTCTCTGGTAAAAGATCAGATGATAATTTCAACCGGATATAATTTGCTTCTGGCGCTGAGCATTTCAATAGGACTCTCTCTTTTCTTCTCGTCAATTCTCTATTACCTGAAGGCAAGCAATTCACTGGACATGCTGCTGGCGAAGACATTTACCAATGATTCAACCAAGCTCTTATTCAGCGAGATAGTTAACAACAAATTCTATCTGATCTCATCGGTGGCAATTGTGCATTTTCTGCTTATCGTATTGACTTCATTCTTTCTTTATTTTGTGTCTTTCTACACAAGAGGCAAATCATTCTTCAAGAATATATTTACTATCAGTGTATGGTCAACGCTCCCGATGCTAATTTTTTTGCCGATAGGCACAATCATCTATAAGCTTACGGAAGGAAACAGTTCTTATATTAGTATAACTCTGTGGCTGTTTTTCATTCTATATGTGCTGTATCTTAACCGCATCATTCTTGGCGCAAGGTCATTGTTCGATGTGAAGACCGGCAAGGTTTACATCTATGGTGTAGCATTCATTATAATCGTCTACCTTGGAGTATATCTTTACACATGGTTCTTCACAGGAATAAATGAAACAGTTGACCTGCTTCGTCATTTAACATCACGCTGATAATTGTATTTATCCAAACTCGAAATATTCGGATTCAAATCATTCGCAGACAAGACTGTAATTGAGTTTGACAGCGGAGTATCTGCTATTGTGGGGCCAAACGGTTCAGGGAAGTCGAATATAGTTGATGCCCTCCGCTGGGTACTTGGAGAGCAGGGAGATAAGATTCTTAGAAGCGGAAAGCGTGAAGATGTAGTTTTCAACGGGACCAAATTCCGGAAGCAGCTTGGTGTAGCCGAAGTTGCTGTTACTATCATAAATGACAAGAAGATCCTACCAACTGAATATACGGAAGTCCAGATTGCCAGAAGGTTTTACAGGAGCGGAGAAACAGAATATTTCCTAAACGGCGTTAAAGTGCGGCTCAAGGACATCCGCGAGCTCTTTATTGATACCGGAATCGGACCGGATGCATACTCGGTTATTGAGCTTAAGATGGTTGAGACTATTCTTTCAGATATCAAGCAGGAAAGAAGAAAACTTTTTGAAGAGGCAGCTGGAGTCGTTTCATACAAACACAACAGGGATCTGACATTCAACAGACTTGATGCAGTTCATGAATCACTTGTAAGGGTCAATGATATTATAAGAGAGAAACAGCGGAATGTAAATGCTCTTGAAAGACAGGTGAAGAGGAATGAGGAAGCTCGACTTGTCTCAGAAGAACTAAAATCTCTTGAACTCAGGACCGGAAAGTACGAGTACGAAAAGCTGATCCTCGAAATAGAGGAAATCAGAAGCAAAGAGGAAAGCGGACTTTCATTAAAAGACCGTTTGTCTGCAGAGATAGCAGAGAATGACAGAGAACTTGACAAAGTAAGAGCCGAAGTTAAGGAATTGGATGCAGAACTCAGTGGTATTGTCGCAAAACTGAATGAGGAAAGAAGAAAGATCGAAGCAGTTGAACGGGATAATCTTGTATCGGCTGAGAAGGCAAACAGTATAAGAAATAACATTAGCCGTCTGACAACTGATTCTGAGAAACTTTCAGAATCTATTGAAAAGAATGCAGTCAGGAAATCTGAGCTTGAAGAAAAGATCAAAGTACTTAACCATACAATTTACGTTTCCGAGGTCTCGCTGAATGAAAAGAAATCGAAAGTTGATGCTTCTGTTGAAACGATCAACAAGAAGAAGACAGAGATCATCGACCTTGGCAAGCGCCTAAAGGAAGCTACACAGAAAACTTCTGCTAAGAAGTCTGAATATGAAAAAGCGAAACTCGCATTTGAGAATAATCTCCGGCAGCTTGAAAAACTTTCATCATCTACATCATCACAGCTAGGAAGCCTGAACGAAATAGATGCCGAAAAGAGCAAACTGGAATCAATGGTCGAGGAAAGATCAGATGAATTTGATAAAGCAGGCAAGGAGTTAAAGGAAACTCTCGAAAGAGTTGCCAAGCTTACTGAGAAGATCACTGAATTGCAGGCGGATCTGAACTCAAAGACTATCGAGTTGCAGAGGGTAAAGAGTAAGTTTGAATATCTTTCAAATTTGTCTGACAGTCTTGATGACTATTCCGAGGGAGTTAAGTACCTTATGAAAGAACATCCGGAAAAGAAATCAATGACAGTTCTTGAGACAATAGAGGTTGAAGATAAATTCAGAATAGCCATTGAAACTGCGCTGGGTGAAATTTCCAATTACATGATAGTTGGAAATCTCAAGGATGCAGAAGACATGATCACTGTTCTTACCGAGAAGGACAAGGGAAAAGTAACTTTCATTTTAAATGATCTCCTTACAGGCGAACTGCCCGGATATCTTGCATTTGAAGACTATGTGCCGGAGTTTATCGGATCAAAGGGAGTTTATGGATTTGCGGATGATTTTGTGAAATGCAGCGATGAGAAATACAGGAAACTTATTGAATATGTACTTGACGAATATGTAATTGTAGATACATCATCAACTGCAAGGAAACTTGCTGATGATAATTTCTACAAGTTCATAACACTGGATGGAGATATTTTTACAAGGGGATTCATTCGTTCGGGAAGCAAGACAAACGAAGAATCAATCAGACTCGGCAGAGGCAAGATAATCGAACAGCTTGAAGCTGCCGCATCTGTCCTGGATAAGGAAGAACAATTGTTGCGTGAGAAGCTTGAAGAGCTTACGAAAGAAAGAAACTCTATTGACGAGGATCCTCTGAAACAGAAGCACGATCAGTTGAGGATCGAATGCGAAAAGATAAAAGGCAGCATTGGCAATCTTGAATTCAGAAAAGATCAGATAAATGCAGTAATAGACGAGAACGAGAAGTCGTTTGCTGCAATAGGAGATACTAATAAGGAACTTAGCAATACAATCAATCAGCTTATTGAAGAGGTCGGAAGATATGAGAATGAAGTATCAAATCTTGACAAGGAGCTGTTGTTTCTCTCTGATGAGTTCAATCAGATCGAGCAGCAATATTCACAAGAACAATCAGACTACAACAGTTACAATATTGAGTTTCTCAAACTGAAGAACGAACTTAAGAACGAAGAGAACAACCTTGCCAGAATTACAACGACATCTTCATTCAATCAGAAACAGCTTTCGGATAATCAGTCAATTCTGCTTCGTGACAGAGAATCTCTTGCTCAAATCGAGGAGAAGATACTGCAAAATTCGGCAGAGCTGGAGAAGCTGAATTCAGAATCGGAAGTCACAAGAGCGGGCTCTGATGAGGCAAGAAAGAAGTTTGACGAAAAGACTGCGCTTCAGCACAGCATAGACATTGCGCAACGTCAAAGGAGAATTGACTTTGATACTGTTTCGCAGAGACTCATTAACTCCCAGATAAAGATCAAAGAGAATGAAATCAAGTCTGAGCAGATCAGAGACTACGTTCATAAGAAATATGAGAAAGACATTTCGCTGAAAGATTACATTACAGATGAAGGAATTGACTTCAATGAATTTGACTACGCATCTGCAAAGCTTGCCGTTGATGAGCTTACCGAACGACTTAAGAAGCTGGGTGGCGGATATCAGCAGATTCTGTTTGAAGATTTCGAGAGTGAAAAGGAAGAACTGAAAAAGCTAATCGAGCAGAAAGAAGATTTGCATGAATCTGAAAAGGACATCAGGAAAACGATTGATCGGATAAACAAAGAGGCGCGTGAGAGATTTTTGGAAACATTTGAAAAGATCCGGGAGAATTTCATCATGATCTTCAAGCAGTTGTTTACCGAAGGCGATGAGGCAAACCTGAGGATAGTTTACGAACAGAATGAGGACGGAAAAGCGGAAGAAGATCCTCTTGAGGCAAAGATAGAGATCATTGCCAAGCCTCGGGGTAAGAGGCCAACTTCCATTGAACTGCTATCCGGCGGGGAGAAAACTTTGACTGCCATTGCCCTCCTTTTTGCAATCTATCTTGTTAAGCCGTCTCCTTTCTGCGTACTCGATGAAGTTGATGCGCCGCTTGATGTTGCCAACTTAGGCAGATTCAACAACATGATCAGAAAATTCTCACAGAACACACAGTTCATACTCATCACGCACAACGAAAGAACTATGGAATCCGTTGACCGTCTCTATGGAGTAACGATGCAGGAGGCAGGAGTTACTACAATTGTTGAGACAAAGTTTAAGTCTGATGAAAAACTTCAGGCTTAAGATCTTCAGTGATTTCGACGGAACAATTACGAGAAACGATGTATGGCTGAACTCTCTTGCAAGGTTTATTGATGACAAAGAAGAGCTGAACAGGATTTGCGAAGAATTTGTTGCCGGCAGGCTAAGCAGTCGAGAGACCAGCGAACTCCATATAAAGCTCATAAAGAATTTTGACAAGGAACTGTTCAGGCAATATCTCTCCGAAGAAGAAATAGATCCTACATTTGTGGAATTTGTAAGCTACTGCAAAGAGAACGAACACGGACTATATGTTTTGAGCAGCGGCCTGGATTTTTACATTTCAGAGATCCTGAACAGATACAACATTGATGTTCCTTTCTTTGGCAACAAAATGATATTTGATGAAGACCCGAAGCAACTGACATTTGAGATGACCTATTCAGATGAGTATTGCACAGATTGCGCAACCTGTAAGCGAAACATCCTTCTTTCAAATACAGATGATCTGAGCGGAGAGGTGTCCGTTTACATTGGTGACGGGGCTTCAGACTACTGTGTCAGCAAATTTGCCGACATTGTATTTGCAAAGGGCAAGCTTGCGTCTTACTGCTGGAAGAATAACATAACCTATTTTGAGTTTAAATCTTTCAGCGACATACAAAAGAAACTCATACGTCTGATTGAAGATAAAAAGATCAGACACAGACAGGAAGCATCATTTCGCCGGAGAGATATATTTATGGGCGGATAAAAAACTGAAGACAATATGAATGACAACATTTTTCTGAGGCTGGGTGACCTTTTCTTCAGATACCGAAGTTATATTCCAATTCCATTTTTGCTGGTATCTCTGATATTCATGAAGCCAACGATTACCAGCATTGTTGTTGGTTTTCTGATCGCGCTATGCGGAGAACTCATTAGGATCTGGTCAGTAAGCTATGCCGGAAGTGAGACAAGAACCACATCCGGAGTCGGCGGCACATATCTTGTTACACAAGGACCTTACGGTATTGTTAGGAATCCTCTTTACATCGGAAACATTCTGATATACACGGGAATAGGAATAATGAGTTATGCATTGTTTCCTTGGCTGCAATTGTTTGGACTGCTTTTTTTCTTCTTTCAATACTACTGCATAATATTGCGCGAAGAAGAATTTCTTTCGGGAAAGTTTGGTGATGCCTTTAAGAAATTTACGGCTTCAGTTAACAGATTTCTTCCGGGATTCTCCGGTGTGCCTGATGAGATAAGATCCGCATTGTCACTGAATGTCAACGCAGGGATAATTTCCGAGAAGCGTTCCATTCAGGCATTTCTGATAAGTGCTCTGATAATTGTTGCAGGATACATTTTGGGAATTAGAAATTAAAAATTAGAAATTAGAAATTAAAAATTAGAAATATGAAATCTAAGAGTAACAAATAAACATGAATGGATCGATTCTCAGCTATTTCTAATTTCTAATTCTCAATTTCTAATTGAACTTCAAGCTCTCGGATGTGCCTGCCTGTAAGTCTTCTTAAGTTTCTCGGGAGTAAGGTGCGTGTAAACCTGTGTGGTTGAAAGGCTCTCATGTCCGAGCAGTTCTTTTACTGCTCTGATATCGGCTCCGTTATCAAGGAGATGAGTTGCGAAGGAATGTCGCAGAACATGCGGAGATTTCTTGCTTAACTCAGAGACAATTGAAAGATCCTTTCGAATCATTCTCTGGACTTTTACCGGATATAGTTTTTTCCCTGCACTGTCAAGAAAGAAGAACTCAGATTTACTGACATTGCAGATCTCTCTTATTTTCAGGTAATTCTTCATTGCATCCTTTGCATGGCTTCCGAAGGGAACAATTCTCTCCTTTGACCCCTTGCCAAAAACCTTTATCGTACAGGAATTGAAATCGACATTGGACAAACGAAGATTGATAAGTTCTGAAAGTCTGATGCCTGTTGAGTAAAACAACTCAAGTATTGCCCTGTCAAGAACAGGCACTTCTGTGATATGCTTCATGCCCAATAGATTATCAATCTCACCTTTACTCAAATACTGCGGAAGCTTCTTTGGAACTTTGGGAAATGACAATGAAGCTGCATAGTTCCTCTTTACATATCCTCGCAATGCCAGGTATTTAAAGAATGACTTGAGAGTTGATATCTTTCTGGAGAGTGATTTCTTGTTGATTGTTTTTGAAGCGGAGAAAGGATCCGACAATTCTGCGATGAACGACTTTAAAACTGATTTATCAACTTCATCAAGTCGCGCAGATTCGCCGGCATTTTTTCCAAATGTTTTGAGGCAAAACTCGTTGAACTGATTGAGATCATTTCTGTATGAAACAATTGTATTGACAGAAAACTTCCTTGCATTGGCAAGATGCTCCAGGAACTCCCTGACAGAATCTTCAATTGTTTCAGCCATCTTCAGATTGCATCTGAGATTGTGGAAAAATTGAATTCACTTACCTTCAAAGCCGGGACAACAGTTCTTGCATGTATATTCTCACTTCCAACAACTTTCTCGGCAGATGACATGTCCATTATCCTCCCAAGTACACTCGCGGGTGATTCATTGAATCTGAAGTTGTTGACCGGATATGACAGTTTTCCGTTTTCAATTAAGAAGACGCCGTCACGTGTAAGACCGGTGAGTAACATCTGCTTTGGATCAACTGACCTGATATACCAGAATCTTGTAACAAACACTCCCCTTTCAGTTGAAGCAATAAGGTCTTCCACTGACTTTTCCGTTCCCTGCATTATGAGATTTGTAGGATATGGAATATGTTCAATTCCTTTTTTCTGAGCCCAGTATCTGCTTGTATATAAATTTTCGAGGACTCCTTTGTTTATCCATGAAATTTTTCCGACAGGATATCCATAATCAGTAAAAGGTCTTGCAGGTGTTCTTGGATCTTCAGGGTCGGAATGTATATTCACCATATCGCTGAATAGTTTGTTACCTGTCTTATTGCCTTGTCCGTTATTTGAGAAGAAGCTTCTTCCTTCATCCGCACTGCGCATATTCATATAGCCGGTCATGCCGGTTACCAGATCACAAACTGCCGCGTGATCCAGCACAGCAGTATATTTGCCCGGTTCCAGTCTCTTTGGATTTTGTGAGAGTAAAGCTCTTTGGGAAAGCCGGTCAGTAAGTTCATTGATCTTCAGATTGTTTATGTCAGCAAATGATCTGTCTATTTTGCTTGAACCGGTGCCGTCGCTCGTTCGCATGGTAGTGGCAAATCTTGCAAATGTATTATCATGATATGCAAACAGTCCGTTGGAATTTCCAATTGCTGTGAACGCTTCGTCAGTTTCAAAATATCCTGCTGATTTCAAACCGTTTGAATCAGCATTTTTAAGTGTGTATGAAACTGCAGAGGCCATTTCTGATGGTGACATATTTGCAGTTGAATCAAAAAATTCTTTCGGCTTCTTATAATTCAATCCGCGGTCAAGCGGAGGCATGAATTCCTTTCCTTCGGGTGACAGTCTTGCATTATCCTCAGAAGTTCTGACACCAGTTTCTATGTGTGAATCGTCAAGATTTGTGATAGTTGCTGTTCCGGATCTGTTACCGAAGTTTGACTCAATTTCAATTGTCAGATTGTCTCCTGAACCTGAAGTTGTTACCGAGTTTACTGCAAATCTGATATTGGAAGAATTTCCTCCTTTCACTGTAACTGTAGCAGAATCAGCTTTCGAAAATGAAAGTGTCTTTGATATGAGATCCCTTGCTTCTTGTTCAGATAAAAGCATTTGTCAGATTTGAGATTTTGTATTCAGAATGTTCACCTCTTTGAACCTTGCGGGAACACAGCCATGGCTCACCGGTGATATCTGCCCCGGCTCTCCTTTTCCGCAAAACAATGATCCGCCAAGGAAATATTCTTCTTCACTGCAAAGCGCATCACACGAGTTCCAGAAATCAACTGTATTCCCCTGATACGCCATGTCTTTGAGCATACCGGTTTTCTTGCCGTTCTTTATTTCCCAGAACTCCTGTCCCGTGAACTGAAAATTAAACCTCTGCATGTCAATGCTCCAGCTTCCGTCACCATAAACTAAGATGGCATCCTCAGTCTCAGAGATCAGATCATCTAATGACTTCTTTTTCTTACCGGGTTGAAGAGATACATTCGGCATTCTCTGCATCGGAAACTTATTCCAGCTGTCAGCATATGAACAGGCATAAGACTTGTCATTTCCAATCAAAGGAGCAAGGTCACGTGTTGTCTGATAATCAACAAATATCCCATCCTTAACAATATTCCACTCGGTTGTCTTTACTCCGTCATCATCATATCCCCTTGTAGCAAGTCCAAACTCCTGAGTCCTGTCTGCAACCATGTTGATGAGCTCGGATCCGTATTGAAGTTTGCCAAGTTTGTCCGGTGTCATAAAACTTGTTCCGGCATAATTGGCTTCATAGCCAAGAGCTCTGTCGAGTTCCGTCGGATGTCCGCATGATTCATGAATAGTAAGCCAAAGATTAGTAGGATGAAGTATCAGATTCCGTTTACCGGGTACAACAGAAGGAGCCGCCAATTTCATCTTTGCATGTTCAACAGCAGTCCTGATTTCTTCTTCGAAAGGTTGCTCCTCAAAATACTCATATCCTTTGCTCATTGGGGCGAACAGAGTTTCGCGTGATGCAAATTCACCGGTAGACTTGTCCAGAAATGTCGGTGTAACTTGCGAATATGTTCGATAAAGATTCTGCTCAATGAACGAACCCTCTGAAGATGCAAACAGCTTCCATTCATTAATAAGCCACATAAATGAGTCGCAGAAACTTGCACCGTTCTGCGAAGCGATGTTATTTAATTCAAGAAGCAGTTCTGACTTTTCAGAAATTGAAATTGAATAAGGGTTGATCTTGATGGGAGTTGACCACTTGTCGGTATAAGACGGAGTGTAAACAAGTTCTACCGGTACTTTCTGCAACACAGAATTTGCCTTTGCAAGATCGCAAGCAAGTTTGCTTGTGCTTGAAATAGTCTCTTCGTTGATAACATGACTTGATGCAAATCCCCAGGTGCCGTTGACAAGCACTCTTACTCCAAAACCAATACTGTTATCATCTGAAATATTCTGAATTCTGTCTTCCCTTGCCGAGATTGACTGATTCCTGTTTCTGCAAAGGCGGAAGTCGGAATAGCTTGCACCGTTCTTCTCAGCCGTAAATATAGCAGTATCAGCAAGTCTTCTGTAATCGTCTTCTGTCAGCTTCAGGAAGTCACCAAGTTCAGAAGAACTTGATGCTATCACTTTGCTGCCTGCCGCAACTGAGTTCTCAATTAGATTTCCGCCAATTGTGGCACCACAACAAGCTATGGCAGTATTTCTTATGAATTCTCTTCTGTTCAATTCTTCACTGTTATTAATCCGCAATTTTTTCCTTTTCCTCTTTAGATTCTTTTAGAGGATATCTCGCCTTGCATACCGGGCATTCAAGATAATCTCCATCCTTCTTTGTAGATTTCTTAACAAGATACTTGCTGCTGCACTCCGTGCACGGCTGCATGACAGGCAATGCATTACTGATAAAATCGCAGTTGGGATATTTTGTGCAGCCATAAAATGACCTTCCTTTCTTTGCTTTCCTCATGAGTATCTCCCCTTCTCCGCACTTCGGACACTTTATTCCGAGCGTAAAAGGTTTTATGCCGTCGCACTTTGGATAATTAACGCATCCGTAAAACTTGCCAAACCTGCCAACGCGAAGCATCATGTCTCCGCCGCAATTATCGCATTTCAAACCTTTTGCCGACTCAACATCTTTTTCATCAGGCGCTACAAGCGGCAATGCTCCTTTGCATTTAGGAAAATTCTCACATGAAAGAAACTGTCCGTTTCTGCTCCACTTTTTAACCATCTTAGCGCCTGTTTCGGCGCCGCATTCAGGACAGTCAATATCTGTCCTTTCAACTAATCCTTTCTTTATTTCAACTGCAATTGCTTCAGCCTGCGCAAGATCTTTGCTGAACGGATTGTAAAAGTCGTTCATCACCTGATGATATGTGCTTTCGCCGTTTGCAATAGTATCAAGCTCTTCCTCCATCTTTGCAGTGAAATTCACATTGATCACATCTTCAAAATGCTTTGACAAAATTTTGTTCACTGTTCTTCCAAGTATTGTAGCATGAAGTTTCTTCTCTATTACATCAACATATTTCCTGTCAATTACAGTAGATACTATGCTTGCAAATGTACTCGGCCTCCCAATTCCAAGCTTATCAAGCTGTTTGATAAGACTGCTTTCAGTATATCTTGGTGGAGGCTTGGTGAAATGCTGTTCTTTGCTGAGTGATACTGCCTTGAGCATATCGTCTACATTCAGATCCGCCGGAATCAGAGTAAGTTCCTCTTCCTCTTCTATTGTATCCGGCTTGTCTGTTGTATCATCTTTCACATCCTCATAAACTTTGAGGAAGCCGCTGAACTTAAGAACACTTCCTGTTGCCTTGAAAAGATAAACATGCCTTTCGCCTCTCGGAGAAATAGCTTTAATTATAACTGTCTTTTGGTCAAGAACAGCACTGGACATTTGCGAAGCAACAAATCTCTTCCAAATCAGATCATACAATGCATGAAGATCTTTGCCAAGCTTCTTCATTTCTTCAGGTCTTCTGTTGATGTCCGTCGGCCTTATGGCTTCGTGCGCATCCTGAGCATTCTTCTTAGACTTGAATACCTTTGTTTCACCGGGCAAGTAATCTTCACCATAATTTTTCCTGATGAATTCTTTTGCAGTATCGGATGCTTCCTTGCTTACTCGCGTTGAATCAGTTCTCATATATGTGATCAATCCCACGAGACCTTCTTCGGCATTGCCTTCGATTCCCTCGTAGAGTTTTTGTGCAAGCATCATCGTTTTTTTCGGAGAGAAACCAAGTCTGGAAGAAGCAGTTTGCTGAAGCACACTTGTTGTGAACGGAGCAGGAGCATTCCTCTTTACTTCTTTTACATTGATCTCTGTGATCCTGAACTTATTGTTCTCCAGTTCCTGAAGTATCTTGTGGGCTTCATCCAGGCTGGAGATGCAAGGCTTTTCACCGTCAAACTTGAGAGTGTCTTCGTTGATCTTATAGAGTTTTGCTCTGAATGAACTGCTCTTTCCGGATGGCTTTGAGAAGAGCCCCTCGATTGACCAGTATTCCTTTGGATTGAATTTCTCAATTTCGTCTTCCCTGTCGCAAATTATCTTTAGCGCAACGGACTGGACTCTTCCGGCTGATAGTCCGAAGTAAAAAGTCTTCCACAGAAACGGGCTTACTTTATATCCCAATATCCTGTCCATTACTCTTCTTGCAACCTGTGCCTGAACCAGGTTCTCATCAATTTTCCTTGCGGCATTCATAGCCTGCTGAACACCGGTCTTTGTAATCTCATTGAAAAGAACTCTGTATAATTTGTTCTTATCATTGACAATTTCATCAGCAATGTCTGATGCAATTGCCTCTCCTTCACGGTCAGGGTCAGTAGCTATGTATATCTTTCCAGAAGAGCTTGCAATTCTTCGCAAAGATTCGATGACCTTCTCTTTGCCCGGGATTATCTGAAATGTTGGTTCAAAATTATTCTCTATATCAACATTGATCTTGCTCTTAGGCAGGTCTTTTATGTGTCCGATCGTTGCTTCAACTACAAAATCCTTTCCAAGATATTTGTTAATAGTCTTTGCCTTTGACGGCGATTCAACTATGACAAGTGATTTATCTTTCATCTTTGTATTAATATGCCTCGTGTATTGTTTTCAAATGTTCTTTCAAATTTCAGTGTACCGTGTCGTTGTTTTGAAGAAGCAGCTTTCCTTTCATCTCTGAAAGGCTGTCAGGATCAAACAACATTGAACTGACAACCATCTTGACTTCGGCAGCACCCGCTTTCTGGTAACCTGATGACAAGAGTCTGTCAATGACTCCTTCAATATCTGAATCAGATAATATTCCAAGTTCCTTCAGTTGTATGAGATAACCTATTGCTTCTTTCTTTAAGATCTTTTTCTCTACAGGATGAAACACTCTGTGAGAACCGGTCCTTGCCTTCTGTGCCTGCAGGATCTCGTCACCAGAATCAAGTTTAGAAAAGATCCATGCAAATGCTGTATTGATCTCGGCATCTGTATATCCCTCGCTCGACAGTTTCTTTACATCAATATCCTCAAGCCCTTTGCTGCTTTTCATTTCATTGAGGATGATCACTATTATTTCAATTACCTTTTCCTGCATTATCAAGGTGTTTTAAATATTCATTTTCCTTTTTTCTCATCTGTTTGATCTGTTTCTCGTTCAGATCTCCATAACCGGAGAGATGGAGCAAGCCATGTATTATGACTCTAAGAAGTTCATTCTCAAAACCTGTTCTGAATCTAACTGAATTCTCCATTACATTCTCCCACGAAATCAAAATCTGTCCCTCGATTTGCTTACCGTCTGACAGATCAAATGTCAAAATGTCTGTTTCATAATCATGTTTCAAATGCTGCTTATTGTATTTTCTCAATTCTGCCGCATCAACAAAAGTGATTTCAATGTGAGCAAACTCAACAGATTCTCTGAATTCCATCGCAGCGGCAATTAACCTGATTTTCTTCCTTAAGATTCCCTTTCTGATCTCTGAGTTTGGAAATTCTGCTGCATAGACTAAACTGAGCTTCAAAATTTACCTACTAAGTGGATAATAATGGAGTGTGGAATTATTGTTCTGATTCAGCTATGGACAGTGCTACGGCTGCAAGGAGTTTTTCAGAACTCAGTTCGGTAAAATCAGTGCTAAAAAGATTCCTGTCAACACAAGCATACATTGAGCAATCTCCTTGCTTGGAAATGATGAGCCCGGAGATCTGTGATTCCATTTCCGAAACAAATATTACTTCTTCAAGCATATTGCTGACAATTGCTCTATTACAGTTCTGCAATTGAAGGTGTGAGTTACTCGTATAAACTGAAATCAGATTACTTCCGCCGGCATCAGAAAAAATATCCAGACTGATTATTCCGTTAGTCCTGAGGTTCTCAAGTTTAATAGACCTGCAATTGTCTGAAATGTCAAACTTGATTCCGAAAAGCTGTTCGATACTTTTTATTTCTTCTGCGGAAATTTCTGAGCCTGCCAATTTTTAAAGTTGTTGTTTTAAGAGTACTCTTTAGTCACAAACGAAAGAGTGCGGAAATCAAAATATATATATGCCTGTACATTTTCAACATTAATTCTGCCTTTGCAACGAATGCTTTTCCTTAGAATAGTATGTTGACAATTCCACGTAATGCTTTGAACTTTCCAAAATCCCTTCAATCTCCTGCGGAGTAAGCTCTCTTACTATCTTACCGGGAACTCCGGCTATCAACACACCAGAGGGCACATGAAATCCTTCTTTGACCAAAGCACCTGCAGCTATTATAGAATCCGAGGAAATGTATGAACCGTCAAGAACAACAGCACCCATGCCTATCAGCACTCTGTCTTCAACTGTGCACCCGTGAACAGTAGCATTATGACCAATCGTCACATCGCTTCCAATCTTAAGCGAAAACTTATCACCTGAAACATGAAGCACACAGCCATCCTGTATGTTGGTTCTGTTTCCGATCTTTATAGAGTTTACATCACCTCTAATTACTGCGCCATACCAGATGTTTGTTTCATTTCCAATACTGACATCACCAATTACTATTGCATTATCCGCAATAAAAACTTCATCTCCTGCTACCGGCACAACATTATTGAACGGCCTCAGCATGTTCTCAAAGAATGTTTATTTTGTCACTTTCTTCGTGCAGGTCAATATCTATTTCACCTTGCCTTAAACCGGTCTTATCAAGAGGAAAAAGCTCCTTGTTTTCTTTTGCCCATTTAGCGGCAATGCCATTTAGCGGACTTGTCACATTATAGCTTTGATACATGATCATTTCACCAATCTGATAAACTATATCAACAAGTGTTTCTCCCGATGCCCAGTAATCACCTATGCAAATGTCATTAGGTGAAGCCATCCTGAAATTCGGATGAAATATATCAGAGATCATATTGCACTGCGGCTTAAGCCTTGGATAATCTGAGTGCAGGTAGATTTCGAATTTATGCTCGGTCAGGAACTCAAGTTCTTTCCTGTCCTCGTTCTGTACGAGACGCAAGCCCTTAATGTTCCTGAAACTTACAATGTACCTTTGGGGAGGAAGATCGTGCTCATCATTTGTGAAACTTATGTAAGGATGATTTGAGAACTCCTCTTTCATCTTCCTGAAATCCGAAACAAGTCTTCTGTGCCTTGGGCTCATAATGTTCTCATCGTTTATTCCTTGCCCGGAATCTCAATTGTCTGCCCTATCCGGATCGAAGCTCTGTCTTTAATGTTATTGTGTGCCATAATTATTTCGATGCCTTCACGACTGCCGTAATGTGCAATGGATATCTTTTCAAGAGTGTCTCCACTTTTTATTGTGTACTTTTTAACATTCGCTTTTGAATCAGTCTTGGAAATCTCACCCTGAGATTTCTTGGTTTCAGAATTGGCTGCTATTTCATTACTCACTTTTTCGACTTTAGTTTCAGCTGTCTTTATGGAATTGTCTTCTTTTTTTGCAATAGTATCCTTTGACCATGCAATGTTCTTCTTATTTGCCTGAGCATTCTGTTCCTTGTCTGTAGCTGAAACCGGTGCAATGATATCGAGCCTTGCTTTCAGGTCTCCAACTTCTTCTCTCAATTCGGATATTGTATTCAGCTTCTTGCTGAGATCAATATAATTGTAAGCTAGAAAGGCAGTCACAAGAAAACTGAACAGGCTTAATGCTACGAGTATGCTTTTCAAGATATCCAGTCTCCCGCTTTTGATCTTTTTGTTAAGCAGTTCATCATCAATAGGCAACTCTTTTGCCGCAGGTGAGATAATCTCATGAATCTTTTCTCCGCCGTCATTATCATAGATGTGGAAACCGTTAGCTTTGACAACTTCATTATCTTTCCATTTGAAGAATCCCCTGTCACGGATTGTAGGATCAAATACATACGCGACCATATGAGGAAGGTTGAAAAAATTTTCATGTATAAATATGTCGTGCCCCGAGAGAAAAACTGTATGCCCGGGATGTGAATGAAACCATCCCAGAATCTTCTTCCCTGCATGTTCCTCTTCAAGTACTTTGTTAATATAATCCCAGGTATCGTGCGTGAATGTGAGACGCGACAAAGACGAACTGGAATGAAGGGCAATTATCATGTTGTCGATCCTTACGAATTTATGTCCGGAATCAGTTTCGCAAAGGTCACCTACAAGCACACCGCCAAGTTCATTGCTCTTATCTCCAGATAGGTAATCTTCAATTTTTCTGAGTGTTGACTGCCTGATATGAATACCAATTCCTTCATCAGCATCTTCCCCGCCGGTATATACAGAATCGAAGGGCAGTTCAGACTTTGTGAAATCCTCCTTCGAATTCTCCTTGATATCAATTTTCATTGCTTCAAATATAAACAATGAGTTAAATATTTGAAACCAACTTTAAGCTATCGATTTATTAATATCCTCCTTGGTGCTACTCCGTCAGTAATGGAGAAATCACGGACAAAAACACCTCCGGAGGAGTAGACTCTTACTCTGCCGCTTGAAACAAAGTCAGATGCTGCCTGCGCTACATATATTTCTCCGTTTGTGTCATCGGCTGCAAGCCCGTAGTTGAAATATCCTGACGGTTGTTGAATAAGAATCCTCGAAACTCCCGAACTGATATTGTATTCTATTACTTCTTTGTCAACATAAACATCACCGCCGATGAAGTAAATCAGGTTCTGCCCTACAATTGCAATGTCCTTGCTGAAGCCGAAAGTCAAATTCTTGAATGTGCCCAGTCTTGCGAAAGTCAGAGGATCTACCTTATAGATAACTGCTCTTGAAGAATCTCCTGGACAACCTATAAGAAGTTTGCCGTCTGATGACTGTGCAAGAGATGAGGGATTCTTACCGACGAATATCTCACCAACAACCTGATTGTTGCCGGCATCTATTACTGATACTACCGAGTCATCTCCGCTGGAGAATGATCCGAAGTTGCAGACAAATACCCGGTTACCAATTCCTAAGATTTCCTGCGGA